>JAABUK010000352.1_pt1 | contig 99579 bp, 99 predicted proteins | sample 5559141 | NCBI WGS metagenome assembly JAABUK01 (sample SAMN10711869, study PRJNA513367) | rock metagenome | isolation source: Antarctica rocks | place: Antarctica: Victoria Land, Pudding Butte nord | collected 2016-01-03
CAATATAAATTATAAATAATTGAAAATCAATACTTTATGAAAAATTAGGTTATTGTAGGTAAATACAAAAATTACCCATGAAAATTCTAATCGAAATTTAAAGAGTTTTTAGAAGTTCCCTTATCATAATTCAGGCTGCTTTTATAATTTTATTAAGTGCGCCTGTTCCGGAAAAATAAGTTGCAGCCTAAGTGTATTTAATTGTTTTAGCTGTTTTTTTATTTGTTCTTCATGGTTACCTGCCGGTTTAATATGTGTTATCAGCACCTTACATTGCTTCATTGCATTTTTACCTGTTAATTTGCTTAAATTTTCCATTTCATGCATTAACAATTCTGGAGTAAGATGACCAAAGAGCTGGCTGGCCGGCTGCTGGTCAGCAAAGGAAACTTCTATAAAAATACCTTTCAGTTTTTTTGTTTGTATCAGTGGCGCAACTTTCTCCCAAAGCAAATGCAGGTTATTCGTCTTTTCAATTTCATCTGCGCCCGTGTCGCCAAGATAAAGTATATAACTGCTGTCATAACGAACTAAAAACGCAGTGCTTTGATAAGGATCAGAGTGGCTTAACGGAAAAGCTGTTACATGCATTTGTGTATTGGCAATGTCAGCTTCATTATCATTAGAAAGATAAGTATAATAATATTTTTTAAGTGCAGGCTTATCGCCTTCGTTGGCAAAATTTGCCCAGCTTTTCCAGGTAAAATATTTATCTTTTAAAATATCAAGGCAATAAGGTAATCCATAAATGTTTTTGACAGTATCATCCGGTGAATTTAAAATCAATCCTGCAATATGATCAAGATGCGCATGAGAGATAAGATATCCTTTGATGTAATCTCTTAAAACAGTTGAAATATTTGTTTTGAAAATACCAGCTTTTACCGCTTTTTCAATGCCATAATGCAATGTTCCGGCATCAAGGCAAATATAATTATTGCTTCCTTCGGGCGCCAGCATATAAGATGATAAATTGCTTTCATCGCTGCCGCCCTTTACACCAAGAGGAATAATCTTAAAGACAGGATCCACCACCTTTTGGGCAAACAAGCCAAAAGATATTGACAGTAATAAAGAAAGATAAATAAGGCAATATTTATTCATTAAATGAAAATAATGATTATCCTGATAAATTTTTTTAAAATTGTTTTTAGCTTCAACGAAAGCAAGGATTTCGGTTTTCAGCTTTATTTATTGCAAATGTTTATTAGACTATAAAATCCTTTTTACTTTTATTTATCCTGCTTTGCTTACGTTGCAGAGCTCTGCATGTATCTGTATTATCTTATTAATACAATGGTACCTTTTTTATTGATAAGCTTTCCGAGATAATCTGTTGCCTGAGCCATGTAGACATACGTTCCTGAAGACTGTTCTTTTCCTCCAAAAGTTCCATCCCAGCCGCTGCCAAATGAGCTGGTGCTGTACACCATTTGTCCCCAGCGGTTATAGATGCGGAAATAAGAAAAATTTTTTATTCCAACGGGCAAAGGTTTTAAAATATCATTTCTGCCATCAGCATTCGGTGTGAATGCTGTGGGAATAAACAGGTCAGGACCTGTTTTAAATACAATGACTTTCAGCTCATCTTCTGCAAAACATCCTTCTGCAGTACCCACTCTTACCTTATAAACTACAGAGTCATACGAAGCGCCCAGTATCACCACAGGGTTTGCAACAGATGGATCATTTATACCGAAAGACGGGCTCCAGGCATAAATGCTTCCTCCGCTTGCGTATAATTGCAAAGGCTGGTTTGCAATTATACTTGTATCGTTGCCGGCAAAGGCCTTTACACGCGGAATAACAGTAACTGCAACAGTGTCGCTTACCGGTTTTGGACAACCCAAAGTATCACGCACAGTCAGAACATAAGAAACAGTTGACAACGGGTTTGCGACCGGCGTCAGCGTATTTGAATTTACCAGTGAATTTTGAGGAGACCATGTAAAGGAAGCGCCTGTAACAATTGCAGTAAGCTGTGTACTTTTTCCATAACAAATGGTTGCATCAGACCCGGCAAATGCCTTCGGGTATGCAGCGACCTTTATTTTTACAGCATCTTCAGCCACGCATTTACCAAGATTTGCGGTTACCGTATAGGTTGTTGTAGTATCCGGCCGGGCTATAATATTTTTAATATGGGTATTTGCTATTAATCCGCTTACCGGTGTCCAGTTAAACTGAAGACCGGCACTTACAGCTTGTAAGGTCAGGCTGTCGGTGCGGCAAACAGTGGTATCGGCACCCGCATTAACTGTTATAGAATTAAGAACATTTACCTTTATAGAGTTTTTATTGGCACATCCGCCTTCATCAATTACCGAAACTGCATAAGTGGTGGTTTCTTTTGGGAAAACAGACGGATCAGCAGAGTTTGAATTGATAATATTATAAGCCGGAGTCCAGGTATAGGTTCCGGTTCCTATTGCATGCAATGCTAAGGTATCTATGCTGCAGATCAAAGTATCTCTGAAAGGAAGGTTTAGTAAAGCAACATTTTTAACTTCTACAGGTTTTGTAATAGAATCAATACAACCTTTGTCACTGGTCACAACAAGCTTTACATTCCTGGTTCCCGAGTCTGCATACTTGTGAGTTGGATTTTGTATAGCGACAACATCAGAAGTGTCTGCGAGATCACCGAAATCCCACTTCCAGCTATTTATTTTGCCATAGTCTGACGTGCTTTGATCTTTAAATGTAAAGGGTGTTTGAAAACAACTGCCGGTGGCATTAAAAGCAGGTGTAAAGCGGGGGTAAACGCCGATTGTAATTGACTTTTCGTCTGCACACCCGGCTGCTCCCTGCACCGTAAGTTTTACTGTATATACTCCCGTATCAGCGTAAGTATAATCAGGGGCTGGCTGGTCTGATACGGCACCGGGCACTCCAAAATCCCAGTGATAGCTTTGTATGGCTGAAGAAGAACTGCTGTTGCTGAAGTTGACCGTAAAATCTTTGCACCATGTGCCCGAAGACGGAAGCGGTTCTGCGGCTGCATAATCGCAGTTTCCAACTTCAAGAATAAAGTCTTTGCGATGTTCATTTATCGCTATCCCGTTTCTCCATTCTGTTGCACATACATTTATTACATAACGCCCCGAGACCGGCGCTTTGCCGGTTATTTTGCCCGTGGCAGCATTAATACTTACCAATGAGCCTAAAGGAGAGTTACCGCTAAAAGGGGATTTATAAGGCAGCGGATTTAAATCAAGTTTATTGGGAAGTCCTTCGGCCGACCCTCCGGGATCAGGATTTGTTATGTTGGCTCCGGAATATGCTTCGCAAAAAGCATAAGTGATCATGTCTCCGTCAGGATCTGATGCACCAAAATCGAGAAGAAAATCCTTATTCTGGCAAACCAGTGCAGTATCTTTAATTGCAAACTGCGGACTGCTGTTGTTGCCAGTTGGCAAAATTGATGTACCAGGTATTGTCGTTGTAAATGTGCCGCCAATACCCAATCCCTGACTTAAATTAGCAATACTGCTTGGTCTGCAACATCGTATCCATGATAGTGTGTAACCGTCAGAAGTGGCTGGTAATTCAACAGTGCCTGTAAAAATGCCTACCTGGAAACACACTTCCGGCGCATTTACAAGACACGGAATTATATTTGTGTTTAAACTAATTGACGGAATTGGTCTTTTTAGTTGTAAAGGCACAGACGATTGCAGTGTCAGTCCGTTAGTATGATAAACACCTATAACTACCACTTCATCATCTAATAGCTGTGTCATCGCATCTACGGGATGACAGTCTCTGAACAGACGCATGGTAATTTTATATTTGCTGCTGTTGGCAGAAACTCCTGCACCCTGGTATTCATAAAATAATTCGCCGCCAGATATATGATTTGCAAAAGCCTGAATAAAACATAGGTGGGTAATTATAAGTATTATATATTTTTTCATGACCATTTATACAAATTGAAGCAAAACCCTGTTTTTTTAAATATACAATGAATGTACGAAAGGTTTAAGTAAACATGGCTTGCTGCATCTTTGATAATTATGTTAATTCATTTAACGCCTTTACCTTGTACATGAGACCTGTAGTTGTATAAGATAAAATGCCAGGTATTTTAATTTTTTCAGGAAGAATAAATGCTAACTATTCTTATTGATAAAAACAGGACTTTTTTATTAAAAGGAGGTAAAATAGTTTTTAAGATGAATATGAAAGAATATAAAAAAAATTCCTGCGTTTTTATTTTTTATAGTTTTAAATCCTAAAAAAAACTATCCTGTATATTTATATCCAACTCCGCGGACGGAATGAAAAAACACTGGATTTCTGCTGTCTTTTTCAAAATACTTTCTGAAATTAAGAATAAAATTATCAATGGTGCGGGTGGTAGGAAATACATTGTATCCCCACACTGATTGCAATATTTTTTCACGAGTCACTACTTCATTCCGGTTTTCTATTAATAACTTCAGCAGCATAACTTCTTTTTTGCTCAGTTCAATGTGTTGATGATTCCATGTAGTTGCAGACTGCGCCTTAAAATCTATTTTGTTATTGCCAAACCCGGCTGTATCACCTACTGTTTCCCTCTCGTTTAATTTCTTATTTTTTAAAATAAGCTTATCAACTCTTAATAAAAGCTCTTCGAGGTTAAAAGGTTTTACCATGTAGTCATCTGCTCCTTTTTTTAAACCTAAGACACGGTCAGCGCTTGTGTTTTTAGCGCTTAAAATAAGAATGGGAACTTCATTGTTTTGAATTCGTATGGTTTCTATTACAGTCACGCCGTCCATTTGCGGCAGCATAACATCCATTATTATCAAATGAAAATATTCATCTTTCACAGCCTTCAAAGCTTCATTTCCGTTAAAAGCTGAAGTTATTTCATACCCTTCGAGCTCCAGGTTCAGCTTGAGCGCATCGTGAAGGTTTTCTTCATCTTCCACCAATAAAATATTCGCTTTGCCTTGTTCCCTGATCATATATTAAAGGTAACGGTAAATACAGAACCTTTTTTATCATTATCGTGCACACTTATACAGGCATTGTGATCTTTGGCAATTTGCTTACATAAGTATAAGCCTAAACCAGTTCCCTTTGCAGTACGCGTCGCTTCGTTACCAACTCTGTAAAATTTTTCAAAAATTTTTCTTCTTTCTTCCTCCGCAATTCCCGGCCCTTCGTCTTTTACTATAAATTGAATTGCTTTATTTTTCTTGTTAAGACTAATGTTTACAGCCGAATCTTTGGGAGAATATTTTAAAGCATTCTCAATGAGATTGCTCATCATTATTTCCAAAAGCAACTCTTCTCCGTTTACATACAAGTCCTCTTCAAGGTCTCCTGACAGTTTACGGTTTACATTTCCTGAACTGAAGTCTGCATAAACCCTTTTTGCCAGTTCACTTATGTTCACTTCATTTTTAGAGATTTTATATTCGCCTGCGTCAAGCTGCGAGGCAAGCAAAATATTATTGCACAAAGAATTGAGACGGTTAACTTCTTCAAGAGTAATATTAATGAGCTTTTGCTGCTGTTTTTCTTCAAACCGTCTTTTTTGCAGCGTTTCAAGATTTAAACGCGCTACTGCAATGGGCGTTTTCAGTTCATGCGTGACTGCCATCATAAAATTTTGCTGCTGCAGTGACAGTGTTAGTCTTTTACGAATTATTCTGTAAACGTATACAGCGCCAAATATTATTGAGGCTAAAAATATGGTGCCTTCTCCTATGTATTGCGCCGTTTTTCCCTTTTTCACATCCAGTATTCCCGCTGCTTTTTGATAATAATACGGTTCATCATGCCGCAGCTCGTTTAGCAACAGACTCGTCATTTTAATGTTCTGCTGTTGCAGTGAAATATACCAAAAAACAAGCTCAACGATTATATATAAAAGTAAAAACCAGTAAATTACTGTAATTGTAGAAAGTTTCTTTGTTTTAAACATATTAACTGTCATTATACAAATCCTGACATTTCAACTCTTTTTAATCTTCAGCCCCTTTAAATGCAATATCATTTATTCAGGCATTCAAATCGTTAAAACGATTTTTGTTTTGAAAGCTTTTCCCATAGCCCACGGTTTAAACCGTGGGCTATGGAAGGTATTTTTATGATCAATGGCTTCAGCCGTTTTTTAACTAAATGACATTGCCCTTTAGGGGTTAGCGCTTTACCTTTTCGACTCTTATGCCTGCATTTAATATGTGTTCAAGGGGATCTTCGCGCATATCCTGCTGCAAGGTAAAGGTATATCTGCCTTTATGCAAAGGGGCTGGTTTATCATTAAAAGGAATTCTGTGTTCAAAAATATCATCCATACCGCTGCCGAGCCAGCCTTTTTTATTATCACCCAAAATGAATTCACGCCTTACAGTTACCACATCAGCCGGCCCTTTTACCGTGAGGTTAATCCAGATATTATTGTAATTAAAGGCATCCTCATGCCTTAGCACCAAAGAAATATTGTATAGAGATACTGTATCGGTTATCTCGAAAGTAAAGGAAGGTTTTTCAGCACTTTTCCAGCTATGAGTCGGAAAAGCCTTTGTCTTTTCATAAATATCAATAGTCTGGCAGGATGCAGCAAATACTAACAGTAAGATTAAACAGTACTTGTTCAAATATTTATTTTTTAACAAAGATAGAAGTCGAAACTGTATATAATATAGAAGTTTGATTTGTTGGTATTGATTTAAAAGATTATTAAAGGTTTAGATATAAATTTTATAATTTCTTAGCAGAAAAATTATGACATCTTTTCTGTTTTACTGCTTCCTTTTTGCCTGCAAAATAGTGTCATACATCTGTTCTAATTAACTTTTTTTAACAAAATTCCCTTACTTATTGAGATGAATGTGGCGTTATATTTGTACATTTGCAGACTAATTATTAATCCTATTTTAATGTATATAATTCTTACTTTTTTCTTTGCTCATTGGTTTTTATCATTGTTTTTTCATACTTTTTTTCTGCACAGATATGCTTCTCACCAAATGTACACTACCAGCAAAGGCTGGGAAAAAACTTTTTATTTTTTAACATGGTTCAGCCAAGGTTCTTCATTTCTTATACCACGTGCTTATGGCGTTATGCACAGAATGCACCATGAGTACAGCGATACTGAAAAAGATCCTCATTCGCCGCATTTCTTTAAAGACGTAATGCACATGATGCTGCATACAGCAAAGATTTACCAGGCTTTTTTAACTAAAGAGAGATTGCCCGAAGAGCAGTTTACAAGAGAATATCTGCCCGTTTGGGACAAGCTTGACAGAATAGGATATAGCTGGGTTTCGAGAATATTGTTTTCTGCCGGTTATATAGCTTTTTATGTTGCTTTCGCCCCTTCTTACTGGTGGTTTTTATTGCTGCCCTTTCACTTTTTAATGGGTCCTATACAAGGCGCTATAGTTAATTGGTTTGGTCATAAGCTTGGCTACCAGAATTTTAATAACGGTGATCACTCAAGAAACTCAACACCATGGGGGTTTTTTCTTATGGGAGAGTTATTTCAAAACAATCATCACTATGCTAAAGACAGTGCTAACTTCGCTAAAAAGTGGTATGAGTTTGATATGACTTATTTAATTATGCGTGGTTTGCATGCTGTGCGTATAATCAGGTTAAAGCCTGTTGCAATAAGAAGTTGATTTTTCTTAGTATGATATACTGGTATATACCAATCGTTAACCAAAATTATTTAATTCTTGTTTTCATTGCCGAAAGGTTTTGAAAACAGGAATTTTTTTGTTTATAATGATAAAATGTTTGTTTTGGCAGGCAGAATTATTTACCCTTGTTATTTAAAAGGTAATATATCAATGGACTTATTATTTAAAAAAACTATCAGACAAAAAAAGCTCTTAAAAAATACTAAAGTAAATTAACCAGGCTGCATTTATTGTTTCGTTGTTTGTGTTTATTTATTGCTGGTATTTAAAATACTTCAGCTTGCAAATAACTTTTATTGAATAAAGAGACTTTGGTACGCCAGTATTGAATAAATACATTGTTAGGCTTAGTCTTATTGCTATTGCCTTACATATTTTGCTATGTATCCATCAGCAGGAATGCTTCCTACATATATGGTAAGTGTATCCTTAATTATATCAAAATGAAATTTAAGAGTTGTATCTTGATTAAGTATGAACGCATCTTCAGGTACTCCGCTATTAAATGTACTGGCTTTAGTCAAAGTATAAGTCCCACTGCCGGTCGATTGTCCATTGTCATACCTTTCAAAACCAGAATTGGTAAATTTCCAGATATTTCCATTTCCAGGGATAAAATTGGGACCAATGCCGGGAACCTGGCCTCCATATAAAGTCCTTAACTCCCATTGTCCAACAAGTTGCGACGTTAAAGAAGCGGAACTGTTTTTTCTGCAACTTGCTAAAACAAGGAGATAAACAAGTAAGCCAGTTAGCAGCGATCTACTTTTCATATAAATAATTAATGATCTGCTACTGACAAATTAAATATAAAAACCGTTGCACCTAAATTGCCGCTAACAAAGTTATATCAACTATATTCATTGCTCAAGGAGTGAATATTTAATAAAACAATATAGAGATTCAAAATTGATAAATATTTCGGGTGTTAATAAAAGTGATTGTGTTTTTGTTACCGGGGGAACCGGGTTGCTAGGTTCTCATTTAATAAAAGAGTTGGTAAGACAAGGCAGGTACGTAAAAGCATTGTATAGAAGTAAACTGCCTGATATAGGTAATAAAGAGAATATTGAATGGGTGAAAGGAGATATACTTGATATAATATCTCTTGCCGAAGCTATGCAAAATGTCGCCCAGGTGTATCATTGTGCTGCGATTGTTTCATTCGATCCCGCACTAAAACATGAGATGTTTGCAACAAACGCAGAAGGAACCGCTAATGTTGTAAATGCATCTTTGGCTGCAGAGGTAAAAAAATTATGTTTTGTAAGCTCTGTCTCAGCTTTGGGTCAATTGAGAAAAGGGCAGATAATTGATGAAAGTACAGCCTGGAACGAAGAAGCCGACAACAGTAATTATGGTAAAAGCAAATACCTGGCGGAGATGGAAGTCTGGCGTGGTATTGGGGAAGGATTGAAAGCTGTAATCATAAATCCCGCTATTATTTTAGGTGCAGGAAACTGGAATGAAGGGTCTGTAAAAATTTTTAAAACAGCATTTGAAGAATTTCCCTGGTATACTGAAGGAGAAACGGGTTTTGCGGACGTAAACGATGTTGTGAGCATAATGATACAACTTATGGAAAGCGACATAAGCGGTGAAAGATTTATTGTAAGCGCCCAAAACCTGAAATACAAAGATGTTTTTACTGCCATAGCAAATGCCTTTGGAAAAAAGCCTCCTCATAAAAAAGCCACTCCTTTTATGGCCGCACTGGTATGGCGGATGGAAGCGATAAAATCAGCGTTTACAAATGAAACCAGCTTACTGACAAGAGAAACAGCACGCTCAGCACAAACGATAGTAAAATATAACAACAGTAAGATTAGAAAATATTTTCCTTCATTCGTTTATACTCCTGCAGAAGAGTCTATCAAACGAATCTGCAAAGAGCTGCAGCAAACAGTCGTAAATTAGTAATAAAATAAAAAGAGTTTGCGACAATACTGCAGGAAAACTCTTTTTATTTTGTTGACTATTTATTAAAACCGGATTTCGGAATGGGTTAAATAAAGACCGATTGAAGGATTATCTGCAAGCTCTGCTTTTATAAAGCCAATGTTTTTAGCATAGTAAAAATATGCTGTTACCACCGTTTGATAGGGCACCGACGGAGAGGAAGGTGAAAACATGTATTCGCGCTTCACTTGTATTACACTGTCATTAATGGTAGTACCTATATTTTGTACATCTTTGCCTTCAATTGTAAACCTGATTTTTGCTTTGCCCGCAATGGTAGCGAGGGTTGCATTTACTTCAGGAGACTCCCATGTGCTGCCAACAGGTACATTGTCTTTTAAAAATATGTAATCTACTTTGTCATTTACTGTGGCGGAAAGTGGCGCGTCTAACAATCTGTTGTCAAAATCGCCGTACTCGTAATACAAACCGGCGCCTTTTCTGAAATAATTCTCATAATTATCGCCGGCGAAAACGAAGATTCTGTAAGTGTTTCCGGCAATGATCGTATCTGTTTTAGAAGCCTCTATACGGGCAGTGTCTTCAGGTGACGGATCACCGGGATTAAGTTGGTATGTCCAGTTGCTGCTGTCGCCAGTGGGAAAATAGTCTCCGGAAGTTACCGGCGGAGTTATGAGGGAGTCGGTTACATTTATCGAAAATATGCAAACAGTGGAGTCAAAAGAAACTGTAAAATTAGTTTGTTGCGCCACTGCAGGTGTTCCTGTTCCTTTTAAAATAATGCTTTGTAACCCGCTGTCTGCTACAACTCCGGAACCGTGAAAGGAAAAGCCATTGGCAGTATCAGTTGAAATGATATAACTGCCTGGTGTAGTGATATTAACCTGCACAGTTACAGAATTACTGTCTGTAAGTGAAGTATTTTTTACATATTTCCCGTTTATTGTAGCAGGCAGGCAATTACCTGACAAACTCTTTAACGATCCGGCAGCAGGGGCTAACGGAAGCCCGTTTTCAAAACTTAACTCTTTCTGGCAGGCAGCAAAGAGAAAAAACGCACCCAACACTATTGCTAAATACTTTAATGCTTTCATAGAACAAAGAAAAAGTTTTTTACTCAAAATAAATTTCAACCTTTCCTATTTATAACGTTAATAACGTAAAGTTTGTGTTAATATGAATTGGAATTATAGTAAGATGTTATTATTACTACCGGTTGGGCGGGAGTTAATTTAACTCAGTATTATCTATTGCTCAGTAAGAGCAAAATATTAGTAGTTTACCGTATTCCATTTATATGAAGTCCCTATCCGCGCGAAACATTGATTTAACAGGTCGCCCGGAGCTAAAAGGGAATTGACTATTTATTTCTGCCGATATATTGCCTCTATGAGGCTAAAAAAAAACTTCGCCAACAGGTTATTACTTTTCAAGTCATTGTTTTTAAATATCGAACTGATAATTTCATGTGTAAGAAATAGCTATAAGTTTAAGGCTGAAGCTGAGTTGAATTGTTGCTGATGAACGAACTGCGTCGCAACAGAAGCTTAATAGTGATTCTTAGCCTGGTTCATAAAAAAAACTATTTTATCTCTCCAACCATATCTTCAGGAATGACCCACTGGTCAAAATCTTCAGGTGTGATATAGCCAAGCTTAACAGCCATTTCTTTAAGAGTCGTTCCCTCTTTATGAGCTTTTTGGGCAATTTCGGCGGCTTTGTAGTACCCGATTTTAGTATTAAGAGACGTTACCAGCATAAGACTGTTGTCAACATGTTTTTTAATATTTGCTTCATTTGGCAGTATGCCTGTTGCACATTTATCGTTGAAGCTGACGCAGCCATCGCCGATCAACCTTGCGCTGTGCAGGAAGTTATAAATCATGACAGGCTTAAAAACGTTAAGCTCAAAATGACCCATAGCTCCGCCTACGTTTATTGCCACATCATTTCCCAACACCTGTGCGGCTATCATGGTCAGGGCTTCACACTGGGTAGGGTTGACTTTGCCAGGCATAATAGAAGAGCCGGGCTCGTTGTCGGGAATAAAAATTTCACCGATACCGCTGCGTGGCCCTGAAGACAACATGCGAACATCATTTGCAATTTTCATAAGGCTGACTGCAACAGTTTTTAACGCGCCGTGCGCTTCTACAATTGCATCATGAGCGGCAAGCGCTTCAAATTTATTTTCTGCGGTTATAAAAGGAAAACCTGTAAGATTTGCAATATGCTGAGCTACGTTTTTAGAATATCCCGGAGGTGTATTGATACCTGTGCCGACGGCGGTGCCGCCAAGGGCAAGTTCTGACAAATGAGGCAGTGTATTGTTAATCGCTTTTAAACCATGATCAAGCTGGCTGACGTAGCCACTTATTTCCTGGCCGAGGGTAAGCGGAGTTGCATCCATGAAGTGAGTGCGACCAATTTTGACCACATTCATATACTGTTTGCTTTTATCAGCAAGTGTATCTCTTAGTTTTATTATACCGGGAATGGTAACTTCTGAAAGTATTTTACAGGCAGCAATATGCATGGCCGTCGGAAAAGTGTCATTGGACGACTGGGATTTATTCACATCATCGTTTGGATGAAGGAATTTTTCCTTATCCGAAAGTTGTCCGTCTTTTATTACGTGTCCGCGGTAAGCAATTACTTCATTTACATTCATATTGCTCTGTGTGCCGCTGCCGGTTTGCCAAACCACTAGCGGAAACTGGTCGTCAAGCTTGCCTTCAAGAATTTCATCGCAAACCTGGCCAATTACATCACTTTTTTCTTTGGATAAAACACCTGCATCGAGATTGGTAAGAGCGGCGGCCTTTTTAAGATATGCAAATGCTTTAATGATTGGTTTAGGCATTTTATCTGTATCCTGCGCTATCTGAAAATTCTCAATGCTTCGTTGGGTTTGAGCACCCCAATAAACGTGTGCAGGGACTTTTACTTCGCCCATTGTGTCTTTTTCTATGCGGTAATCCATGTTGTTTTTTTTTAGGTGATGACTGCAAAAGTAGTGTAATCAAAAAGACAAATATGAACCACATAGGCACATAGAAACATAGAAGTTGTCTATGTGCCTGCTGTGCCTATGTGGTTTCAAAATCACTTTCCCCTGAACGCTGCCTTTCTCTTTTCTAAAAAAGCTGCTGTTCCTTCTTTCATGTCTTCGGTGCCAAAACAATAGCCAAATCCACTCATTTCTACTTCGTAACCGTTTTTTGTTTCATCAAAAACTGCGTTGGCAGCTTCAATGCATTTAGCAACTGCCAATGGCGCTTTTGAGTTTACTGCTAATAAAATGGTTTTGGCTTTATTTAATAATTCTTCAGGTGGAACTACATAATTTACCAAGCCATATTGCAGGGCTGTATTTGCATCAATCATGTTGCCGGTTATCATCATTTCAATTGCACGGCCTTTGCCAATTAACTGAACCAGTCTTTGTGTGCCGCCATAGCCAGGTATTAATCCTAAGTTTACTTCTGGCTGGCCAAATTTTGCGTTATTACTTGCTATTCGAAAATGGCATGCCAACGCCAGTTCGTGACCGCCGCCTAAGGCAAAACCATTTACTGCTGCAACAACAGGTTTCGGTGAATTTTCTATTTTTTTAAATATATCCTGGCCTTTTTTTGCAAGGTTTTTTCCTTCTTCAATAGTAAGACCTAAAAATTCGGTAATGTCTGCTCCGGCCACAAATGCCTTGGCACCGGCACCGGTAATGATAGCTGATTTTATTTCAGGATTATTATAAACTCCATCAATTGCGCTGTCTAAGTCATCCATTACCATTTTATTAATGGCATTTAGTTTATCAGGGCGATTAATGATTATGGTGAATATCTGATTTTCTAAAGCAGTGAGAAGTGTTTGATATGTCATATAAAGTGGATTATTTATTATAAGGTAATTTTCCAAACACGACTCCTGATCCGGCACCTGCAAATCCTTTACTTAAAAGTTTCTATTTTCTTTCACCCAGTCCTGTATATATTTTGCAATATCGCTGGTGACAGTGCCTGGAGGGAATAATTTTCCAACGCCCATTTCATTCAGCGTTTTCATATCGTCGTCAGGAATAATGCCACCACCGGTAAGCAAGACATCGTCCATTTGCTTTTCTTTCATCATCCGGATAACTTTTGGAAAAACAGTCATGTGAGCGCCGCTGAGAATGCTTATTCCTATAGCGTCTACGTCTTCCTGCAGAGCAGCATTTACTACCATTTCAGGTGTTTGCCGCAGACCTGTATAAATAACCTCCATACCTGCATCGCGAAGGGAAGTTGCAATAATTTTGGCTCCGCGGTCGTGACCATCGAGCCCGACTTTTGCTACCAAAATCCTGAGCGGCCGTTTGTTTTCTGTCATCATTAGCAGCATGATTAAAGTATGTAAAAGTAGCAAGGATTGTTTTATTGCGAGTGCTCATCTTTCTTAAGTAAAAAATCTAATTATCACTTTTTACCTCGTAAGCCTTTTCCTTAATAAATGACAGCTTTTGGAAAATCTATATTAAACAGCAAAATCCCTTTTTCTTTTTACCTGATATAGTAATCCGAAAAAAGCGACAAACAAAACAGGTAATCCTATATTTATAAACTGCCACAGCGTTTTTTGTGTAAGTATCTTTTGTTTGTCTAACAGACGCAGGGTAAAATCTTTGTTTCTCGACTCTAATACACCGTTAGGATTAACTAAGTAATCAACAGCATTCATGAAAAAATCCCTGTTGGCAAACTGGTAATTTTCGTATTGCTGCATTCCCATAGGCAAAGCGCCTTTGCTTTCAGAAATTACATTGGTAACAATATCGCCATCACTTATCACAATTTGCTTTGTTGCCTTAATTGCTGCAGGCAAAAAAGGTTTGTTAGAAAATGTCGCCAGTGAGTCTTTTAAATCTGTTGTAAGCCTGTTGGCGAATAATGATGTAAATTTCCCCTCCAGCAAAACGGCGACGGGAATATAGCTTTTGGTAAAGTTTCTTATATCATCTTCGGTCTTTACCGATTGCAGGCTCACAATTGCCGGCGTGCTCAGTGTACGGCTGTTGGTATCACTTGCCAGTAAAATTGTCTTTGCTATTCCAGGGGCCTTCACCGTATCAATTGATCCGGGAAAAATGCTTAAAACATCGTCGAGGTTTTTGGAAACGGGATTTGCAGAAGGTGAGCTTAGCAGCGGGTAATATGGAAATGGCAAACGCTCAATTTGTGGCTGATCTCCCATTTGCCCAACCACCAATGGTTGTTTTGCAGATTTCAAATCCTGCAGAAGATCACCATTTATGCGAACTCCATATTTAAACAAAATGTCATCTAAATTCAGGTTTTTATCAAAAGCTACAAAGTCAGATTTTGCGCGCAGCAAACTGTCCATTTCTGCGTACAGCTTGTCTATAAACCAGATCACTTTTCCGCCCTGCATCACATACTGGTCAATTTTGAGCTTTTCAATTTCAGTAAAAGATTGGGATGGTTTTACAATCAGTAAGGCATTGATCGTATCAGGGTCAAGCCTGCCGGTTTTAATGTCAATGACACCAAAACGGTAGTTATTTCGCATAGCATTAAAGAGGTCGCGAACAGTCGGATTAAGCGGTTCACCGTTTCCTGCAGCATACGCTACCACCGGAAGTTTTTTTCGTGTAAGTTTATCTATGGCATCAGCAAACGCAAACTCAAGCAAAGCTTCACTGTAGTTTAAAGAACTTTCTTCATCCATACCGCTTTTTCCGCTAATAAGATCAACAGGTATTTTACGGTCTCCATACATTACCATTGCCGCAGGAAAAATCAGTCTTTCGGTCTTTTCCTCTCCCTCTTTTGCAGTTACCTGGTTATTAAACGTTTTTACACCCATTTTTACCAGGCTGTCATATACTTCATACCGCAGGCTGTCGGGCAATCCTTCTACGGGCTTAACAAATTTAAATTGAATATTTCCCTTACCATATTCTTTAAATTCATTTAACAGTTCTTCGCTTGCAACACTTAATTTCTTAAATCCGGCACTTAGATCGCCTGTCAGATATACGTCAATGCGGACCGGTTCATCCAATTCTTTGAGTACTTTCTTGGTAGAGCTGCTAAGTGAAAAACGCTTCTCTTTGGTAAGGTCAAGCCGAAAGTGTGTTAAAGAAGCGAGGTAAATTATAAAAACGAAAAGAAGGGAAAGCCAGAGCCACCAAAATTTATTTTTCAATATTTTCTCAAACGTGCTCATATTTTTTTAAACCTTTTTTAAACCTGCTTTATTTTTCAATTAAACATTTTCCAGCAAGTATTCTGCATCAAAAACGGCATATTATTTTTATTGTAAATGAAGCCCCCTTTAGGGGTTTGGGTTTATCTTCTTGTCAAATTCCTCCGGGTAATAGTTAAAAACAAAAAAGTCATTGCTAAAAAATACAAAACATCTCTTGTATCAATAACACCACGGCTGATACTGCGATAATGAAAATCTATGCCAAGCATTTCTATGTAGTAACCAGCGCCTGCTGCAAACAGCGGCAGCTTACTGACAGCAGTAAAACCGCTGTATAATAAAAAGCAAATAAAAGCAGCGACGATAAAAGCTGCTACTGTATTATTGGTATAGCTGCTGGTACAAATACCCACCGACGTATATACTGCCGCCAATAGTAAAAGCCCCGTATAACTGCCAACAGCAGCGCCAACATCAATTCCGCCTTTTGAACTGAGCTGCTGTATACTGACTGCATAAATAATAGTAGGCAGTAAAGCCACTGCGACTACAAGCAAACATCCCAGATATTTGCCACACACAATTTTTGCAGGGCTTAACGGCAAGGTCTTTAAAATTTCAAAAGTGCCGCTCTTATATTCATCGGCAAAGCTGCGCATGGTAATAACAGGCACCAGGAAAAGCATGATATAAGGAGCAAGGCTAAAAAAATTATCAAGCGTCGCATATCCAAAATCAAGTATGCTTGTATCAGGAAAGACAAAAAGAAACAATCCCATCAATAAAAGGAAAATAATAACAGCAATATAGCCGGTAAGGCTGCTGAAAAACTGCCGCCATTCTTTCATACATATCATCCGCATATGATCAAAACTAAGAAGAATAAAATTATTCAGTTCAACTATAGAATAAAAGTGGGTTTATAGAATTGAGTATTTAGTTCGCATATCCCCTGCCCCGTTGCTTTAGCTCGGGAATGAGGATAGTTTTTGGTTTTCGGCTTTAGCCAAACAAACTCACCTTGACATATTTTAGCTAAAGCCTCCGGGTTTGTCTGCTATTTACCCCGACCTAAAGGATTGGGGCAATATGAAAAAAGAGACTGTCTCTTAATTTTGAAACAATCTCTTTTACATATTTGTGTATTTTGTAACTTACATTTTACTATCCATCATTTTGCCATCCTTGTCCATCATGTGACCATCTTTACCAATCATCTCTCCTTCTTTCATCATCATTTTTTTGCCATCTTTCATCATTACATGCCCATCAGTCATAACTTTACAGCCATCTGTACAGGTCATTGTCTTAGTCATCGGTGCCATTTTACCATCTTGCATCATCATCATTTTACCGTCTTTCATCATCATCATACCATCTTTCATCATAGCATTGTCATTCATTGCCATACCCGTATCTTTCATCATGGCAGAGCCGGTATCGGCAGTTGCCCGGGCCGATGCCATGGTATCACTGCTCATTTGCGAAGATGAGTCTGTAGCTGAAGCAGTATCAGATGCGTTATTACCACACGCTGTTAATGCAGAGGCGATAATTAAAATACCCATTAACTTTTTCATTTTCAATTATTTTATTGTTTAAAAATGCAATATAAATATTAAAAATCAATTGTGGAAATAGTAGCGCAATTAACTATTTACAGATTACGATATCAAGAATTATCAATTAAAGATTTCACTATGTTTTTGAATGTATTCAACTTTAATTTTTATTTTAATAAATAAAACTCTGCTTTATATTTTTAAAAAGAATTAATATCATATAATATTGAATTGTCTCTGAAGAATCAAAGATTAGATGGCATATTTAAAAATTTATTAATGCAAGTATTGTAAATACATTAAAGACGTTAGCAGTGCAGATACGTGATGCGGTTCCATCACCTGATGGAAAGAACCTCGCTTTCACTGTTTTAAACCGTTTGTACGCTATGGATTATCCTAATGGCCCTGCAAAACGCCTGACAACACAGGAGTTTACAGAAGCTGAACGTACATGGTCAAACGATGTAACCTGGACAGGCAAGGGCGGCGATTTTATGAAGATCAATGTTGCAGGGAAACCGGTTATTCAAAAACTGAATAAAGAAACGGAAAAAAATCCATTGGAGCCTTGGTAGAATGGAAATATGAAAAACCGATTGGAAACACGGGGGTTTAATGAAGATGGGTTACCTGTTGTTTTTTTGGGGATTAATATGAAAAACCTAAACTCATTTAAATGAAAAAGTTATTAGTTGTATTAGCATTGGGTACATTTGTTGCCTGCAATAATGGGTCGTCAACTGAAGAAAAAGCTGACTCTTCTGTTGATGCCCAAAAAGATATGATTGACTCTTCTGCTGATGCTGCGAAAGCAACAATTGACTCTTCAGCTAATGTTGAAAAATCAATGGCTGACTCTTCCGAAAAAGTTGGAAAAACAATGGTGGGTTCTGCAGCTAACGCAGGAAGATCAGTGGTCGACTCGGTGTCTAACGCAGAAAAAGAAGGAGTAAAAACCGGCAAAAGTGTAAAAAAAGCAATTACTGATTCTGCATCTAAAATGGCAAAAGACATAAAAAGCGCTGCTAAAGAAATAAAAAAAGCTGTTAAAGACTAATAAAAAATATAAATAATTTCTCTTTAAGCTATATAATTATAAATAAAACTTTCCCTTACCGGCACTCAAATGGCTTATTAAGATTTTCATATGGCAAGCAATCGTTAGAGGTCGCTCCGTTTCTGCGGAGGGGCCTTTTTTTTATTTAAGGCAAGCGTATAGGGTATGTAATGAGTTACCCATGCAACTACAAACAAATGTTTTTATAAATTGAATTTTATATCGTTTTTTAAAAAAAAAACTTGCAAAACATTGCCTGGCACAATTTACTTTTCTGTAAGAGAAAAGGGCTTGTCATCTTCTGCCAGCCCTCTGTTTACAGTTGGCTTATTACCCATGTCAAAGGTTAGTATACCACCATTTACAATATCATTATAATGTAGCCAGTTATGGCTATAACTTTTACCATTGAGTGTTGCTAATTGAATATAAACGTTTTCCTTGCTGTTATTTTTTGCTTCTATAACAAATTTCTTTCCGTCTTCTGACGTAATCGTTATTTTATTAAATATAGGACTGCCGATTATGTACTGATCGGTTCCGGGACAAACACTATAAAATCCTAAAGCGCTCAATACATACCATGATGATGTTTGTCCCTGGTCTTCATCTCCGGGATAACCATTTGCTGTAGAGTTGTACAATTTGCTCATTACATCTCTTACATGCTGTTAAGCCTTCCAGGGGCTCGCCGCTATAATTGTATAGGTAAATCATGTGCTGAATGGGTTGGTTGCCATGCGCATATTGTCCCATCTTTGCCATCACCATTTCTGTCATTTCGTGTATCATTCGGCCGTAAGTGCCTGCCTTAACTTTATTAGGAACAGTAAAAACAGAGTCGAGTTTGGCGTTAAAGTTTTTATTGCCGCCCATTAAGTTGATGAGACCCTGAATATCGTGAAAAACAGACCATTCCCAATGCCACGCATTTCCTTCAGTAAAGGGACCGCCCCATTCAATAGGGTCGAAATTTGATGTCCATTCGCCATTTGCTTTTCTGCCCTGCATAAATCCTGTTGATGAATCGTAAACATTCTTGTAATTGTACATTTGCCTTGCAAAAATATTTTTGTAAAAGGCATTACCTGTTGAACTTGCCAATTGATAACCACAGAAATCGTCATAAGCATATTCAAGAGTTTTAGCGGTTGCTTCACCATATTCAGGATAAGGTACATAGCCTAACTCGTAATATTCTTTCCAGCCGTGCCTGCCGTTGGAGTGCCCCCATGGACCTTTGTTTGTTGCTTCGTGAAGATATGCTTTCAGCGCTCGTTCTGGGTCAAAAGTTCTTATTCCTTTCATCCATGCATCTGTAAGCAACGATATGGCATGATTACCAATCATACTTCCGCCCTCGCCCTGAAAAGACCACGAAGGCAACCATCCGCACTGTTCCTGTGCATCAAGCAATGCCTGCATATAACGACCATGCATAGCAGGGTACATGAGGGCATTAAGCGGAAACTGTCCCCTAAAAGTGTCCCAAAAACCAGTATCGGTAAACATGTAGCCATAATGTATTTTACCATCATAGGGACTGAAATAATAAGGCTTGCCATTTTTATCATATTCATAAAATTGCCTGGAAAAAAGACTCGCTCTGAAAAAGCAGGAATAGAAAGTAGCCCTTTCTTCTTCCGTACCGCCTTCTACTAATATTCTCCCAAGATGTTCATTCCATATTTTGGCGGCAGCGGATTTTGTTTCATTCAGGCTTTTAAACTTTCCTAATTCAGTTTGTAAGGTTAAGTCTGCCTGCTCCGGGCTGATGTAGGAAGAAGCCACTTTAGCCTGTACAGTTTCACCATCTTTAAACTGTAAATACACACCTATCCCCTCTCCTTCACCTTGCAAAGTACCAGACGGAATTGTATTGTTGCGATTCTCCCAGGTGCCATAACTTTTAAAAGATTTATCAAAAACAACTTCCAGGTAACTTTTAATTAAATTTCTTTTGTTGTCTTTATTATTACTGACATAGCCGGTTATCTTTCTTTCGCCAGGCAATATTTTAAGGCCCCTTATGCCTGTATAACCGTCAAGCACCAAGTAAGCGAAGCCTTTTTTGGGAAAACTAAACCGAAGATGTGCTCCTCTTTCAGTCGGTGCAATTTCTGTTACAATACCGTTATCTAATTTTACCTTGTAATAATTTGGTTTTGCAATTTCATTAGCATGACTGAAACCAGTTGCCCGTTCATCTTCATTCACCACAAGCTTACCAATGACAGGCATAAAAGGAAAAACACAATAATCTTCTGTCCACGAGCTGCATTGGTGTGCCTGCTGAAAGCCACGGATTGTTTTTTTGAAATACTGGTACTTCCATCCATCGCCGTTTTTACCGGTCTGTGATGTCCAGGTGTGCATACCAAAGGGCAATGCAGTGGTGGGGGTAGGTGTTGCCTCCTGTAAGCTCGAAGCTTGAATTAGTGCCTTGCAAAGTATTGACATAACCTACAAGCTCTTTGTCCTTTGCATTTGTTGTGATTATGCTTATTTGCAAAAGGATATAAAGAGAGATAAATTTTTTCATCGGATGTATTATTAGTTTTATACTTCGCGCCTTTTAAAATTATGCAATGTTGATTAAACTAAAAAAAGTAAGCGCCTTTCAAAAAGATGCTTACAAAATTAGAAATCAGTCCTACCTGCAGCCCTATTTGTTTGTTCTGCAATCATTCACTGCTACATTTGTCAATGAGTCTAACTTTTGTGATGCTATAGAATTTACGATTTCAGTTGTGTCTTTATTGTAAAGGTTAAAGTCCATATACGTTGCACCTCCTGCTACTCGTGTAATTTTTGAGTTAGTAGAATTTACAACACTACTTGATACCCCTAAACCACAAACTATGATAGCCGGCATTTTAATTACCCGGTCTTTGAAGTTTGAAATTTGAGTAACTTTTGTCTTGTTGCCTTTGTCGTCCATTAAGTAATAGTCATCGGTTATCCCATTATTAAAGTCTGTATTCAAAATTAAAAACCCATTTTTTTTAAATTCCAATATCTGTCTGCCATTTTCTACTTTAGGTTTTAAACCGCATTTTTCCTCAAACACAATTCTCAATGTTCCTTCATAATCTGATGGAATTAAAAAAGTATTTGGCAAAGGACGATTGTTACAAGCTACCAGGCATAGAATTATCAAAGTCAATTGGCTTATGTAAATTCTATTTTTCATATATTGTTCTTCTAAAAACGTTTAAAGTATCTGCAACAGTTGCAGGTAACTTTATTATACATTACGGCTTTAATCACTTATGAGCAGTTGATAAAACTTGTTTATTGCATTGGTAATTAAGGATAAGTGATTACCCGCCATTCGCTTATTTGCAATAGATCGCTTCCTCCATTAGCTGTAATATTTAACCTGTAATAAGTATAAGCCGTATGATTGTTAAACTCATAGCGTTTTGTTAGGTTACGGTCAGAAAAATATTCACCTGATTTGCTGTCTAATGGTGTCCATGTGCTTCCATCATTTGATCCGTCCAGATCCCAGTCTTTTGCATCGCGTTCCGGGGCATCATTACCCGACGTAAGAGTGTAAGCTCCTAATATCTGAGCAGACGGAAACTTCAATTGTACCCAAAAATCCTGCGGAAATCCATCAGTCAAAAATTTTGAGTTATAATCACCATCAATAAGTTTAGGAGAACCTTCACCAGCGCTTGAGCCACCGCCATTTTCTTTGCTGACGGTAATTGTCGCCATTGCGGTAATATCCTTTTCCAGCCTTTGTATAGTATCAATTGCAAAATAGGTAGTGCTTAAACTGCTGTCAATGTTACCGGAGGTAACATTTGTAATTGTTATCGGAAGTAAATATTTCATAGACTGGCTCAGTTTCGTCGTAGTTACACCGACAGGAATAATATCAGAACTTGTTTGCCCTGCTTTTATAACAGCGGATAAAGAAGGTATCTGGTAACTCAAAGCAGGCAGGATAACGTAATTAGTGCCATGTGCTGCATTATAACTGGGTATCAACATAGAGTCTATCTTAAAGTTAACCGTTATATCCTGACCTGGATAATTTAACCCGCCATAAGCTGCACTAAAAGGAATGGTCTGCGCCGTATCAGTAAATAATAACGCAATACTGCTGTTACGTGCTGCCGCCGGCATATAAATAGTGCCTTCGGTAGCAGAAGTAATAACATCAGCCTTATTACATGAAGCGATGGCAAGAAAGACTGCCAGGACGCATGTAAACAGGTATGGAATCTTAAGTAATATTTTCATTGTTTAATATTTAATATTTTACCTCCCATATGTCTAAACATTCAAGACTGCTTGCGCTTGCCTCTATTTTACCAGCCGGTATTCTGCACCAGGTTTTTATCTACATTAATTTCCTGTTGTGGGATAGGCCACAGGTAATGCTTCTTTTGAAAAACCCTGTTTTCAAAAACAGTTCTTACATAAAAAACCGGATCATCAACACTGGAGCCTGCATTGATATCCATACCGTAAAAAGGACCACCATCAGTCTGTTCTGCAATTTTCCACCTTCGGGTATCAAAATAGCGGGCATTTTCAAAAGCTAATTCAACTCTTCTCTCTTTTCTTATTGCTGTCCGCATCTGGTCCTGTGTTAGCCCGGAGGTCAAGTCGGGAATTCCGGCTCTTTCTCTGATTAAGTTCACATATTTTGCGATATCTGCATCACCCGGAGAAGATTCATTCAATGCTTCTGCATAGTCCAAATAAATTTTGGCCAGCCGAAACATTACCCAGGCTCTGCTATTGTTAGCATAACTCTGGGTAATGTTTTTCCTTACTATATAGCCTGTCGGAGAATAATCATTTCCACCCACTCTTTTACCCGAATTTCCGGTATAAAAAGTTTCAGTAATCACAGTACCTGAGCTTGTAGTAGTATTTAACCAGGTGCTGCCGTTATAAGTAATACCTACATAAAACCGTGGTTCCCTGTTTACCCACATATTGTAAGTACCTGCTTTAGTATATTTACCGTCAGCGGCAGAAAAACCATTTTCAACATAGCCTGAGCCCGGATCGGTAATAGATAGCCCGTTATCCATAAAATAAGCATCCACCATTTGCTGCGTTGCGCCCAATCCGCCGCTTCCACGGATGGCGGCATCAGCGCCTGAATGATAAGGTGTTCCTTCATATTGCCTTGTGCCGGGATCGGCGCCTACCTTTGCAAATATCCATTCCTTGTTCCAATCAGTGTACATCACATCCCGGCATGATGCGTAAGGGTCAAGATTTCCCGAGCCATCATTTTCTTTAAAAAGATCATAAGTGGCGGGGACATACGTATCCAGGAAAGCTTTGGCAGCCGTTGCAGCCCTATTCCATTTAGAAGCATCTGCCTGCTGATTTATTAATTGAGTGCCATCTGCATTTTTCAGGGAAGCATAATCACTATTTCCATTGTATAGCGGGCTTGCAGCAATAAGTAACATTTCTTCCTTATAAGCCATTACAACAGACCTTGTCATTCTTCCTTTGTCTGCACCACCCGGGTCAAAAATTTTATCTGAAAGATCTGCCGCGGCTTTATCAAATTCACCTGCTATATAATCAACACAGGAATCGTACGGACTGCGTGCAAGTCGCACATTACCTATCGGCGCATCCGGGGCAATTACATCATCACCTATAATTGGAACAGGGCCGAATATTTTTAGCAGATTGTAATAATAGTATGCACGTAATGCCCTGGCTTCTCCAATATACCTTGCTAACAACTGAGCTCCGTTAGCCTGGTTAGTGATTTCCTTACATTCTCCCACATGAGCCATAAAATAAGTTGCCGAACGAATGCCGGTATAATAACCCGACCAAAAGTCGTTTACAACCCCTGTTGTTGGCCCCCATGATCCTACATTCATATAGTTGCTAAATACAAAACCCCAGTCATATTCCGCCTCGTCGGTAGCGCCTGTCCAGGGACCGCCCGAAGTACTGCCGCCTATATATCTTTGCGACGCTTCATCCCTTACATAAGAATAAACATTAGCCAGATAATTATCAACTGTGTTCTTATGTGCGAATACCTGTTCAATGGTTGTTCTGTCTTGCGGAACCTGGTCAAGAAATCCCTTTTTACATGACCATGTGCCTAAAATTAAAAAGAAAACAACAGCTATTAAAAATATTTTTTTCATAATATCTCTGAATTAATTCAATTTAAAAACCGAAATGAATTCCTAAAGAATAAGCAGCCACTTGTGGATACCTCACACCATTAGAAGTGTTCAGTTCCACATCCCATAATTTAAACTTGCTGAAAGTAAGGAGGTTTTCACCTAAAAAATATAGTTGAGCGCCTTTTATACCTAATTTGCTAAAGGCGTCTTTCTTAAATGTATAGGCAAATTGTACAGTTCTTAGTTTAATAAAGCTGGCGTCTTTTTGCCACCAGGTGCTTACCTGATTATTGTTATTGTTCTTGGGTCCTCCAAAAGCGAGCCTTGGGTAAAAAGCGTTTTGATTCGGATTTTCAGGTGTCCATCTGTCGGTGATTATGCTGTAAGCATTGCCCTCGCCGCCATCACCTGAAAAAGGATAAATACTGTTTCCTGCAAGCAATATACTTGCCTGAGCCTGCCCCTGAAAAAAGGCGCCTAAGCTGAAGTTTTTGTAGGAAAAATCAAAACCAAATCCATACAAAATATTTGGCACATCGCCATTGCCGATCACTTTTTGATCATAAGCGTCAATTACGCCGTCACCGTTAAGATCTTTAAATTTTATATCACCTGGTCTTACTTCGCCAAATGTTTGTTGCGCAGATTTCAATATATCGGCAGAATCTCTAAATAACCCTTCTACTACATAACCAAACCTAGCCAACACGTTTTGGCCGTTTCTGTTCAGCCAAGGGTACTTTTGAGCCGGCTGGTCGTTAGTAATCACTTTATTACGGGCATAAGTAAAATTACCTCTCAGGCTAAGGTTCAGGTTGCGGGAGATTCTTACATTATTTTGCTGTAATGAAATATCCACTCCTGCATTATCTACAACGCCCAGATTGCCATAAGGAGCCGACGTCAATCCTGCAAACTCTGGTACCGTTCCTCTCTGCAGAAAGATCCCTGTTCTGTGCTCTTTAAATAAATCTACCTGTATGGTAGCTGCACGTAGTAACGTCATCTCCATTCCAAGGTTTGTTTTTCGCGAGCTTTCCCAGGTAAGATCTACCGCATAACTGCTTATCTGGTAACCGCCGGTACCAACCCGGTTAGTCCCAAATGAATAGCCGTTAGCACCTGTATTTACCTGGTCTAAATAAGCAAACCTGAAAGTATTGATATTGCTGCCAATCTGGCTATTACCTACTAAGCCGGATGAAAAGCGAAACTTAAGAAAGCTGACAACATCTTTAAAAGGCTCAAAGAATTTTTCATTGGAAGCCACCCAGCCTAAACCATAGGAAGGGAAAAAGCCATATCGTTTTTTTGGGGCAAAGTTTTCAGAGCCGTTGTATCCAAAATTAAATTCTGCGAAATATTTATCGCTGTAGGAATAGGTAGCCCTTCCGGCAAGCCCCCGGGTACGATAAGGTATAGAACTGGTAAAGTCACCTGCAAAGGCATCTATATATTCACTTTGATTATATAATACCAATCCGCTAACCCTGTGCTTTCCAAATGCGGTATCATAATTTAATGCAGTTTCTGAATAAAATCTCCTGTTACCGCCGTTATATCTGTTGTAGCCTAAGGAATTAGAGCCTGTATATGTTAACAGCAATTTTAAAGAGCTGTCGGGGTTGCGCCCTGTGGCTATATAAGCGTTTTCTCTTTTAGCGTGGGTGATTCCCAATTCACTGTAATTATCAAAAGCAACCATGGTTGTAAAGGACAAGCCTTTTACCAACATGCCTAATTGCTGGCGCAAACGAATATTGGTATAAAGCTGTGTTCTGTATTGATCAGAATAGCCGGATTTGGCAGCAGCATCAAACGGATTTCTAAAGTCGCCGTTCGGATTTCTGCCCGAAGTAGTATCTCCCGGATAAGTATATGCCAATTCCACAGGAGGCATCTGCATTACTGAATTAAAAATAGAATTTACCTGGTTGGCATCAGCGGGATTATTTCCGTTATTTATGCCGGGATAATGACCGTTGCTGTAATAACCCTGCAGGCCCAATTCAATAGTAGTAGTACCAGTAGCTTTAAGCGTTAGATTACTTGTGAAATTAAAACGGGAATAGCCTACGCCGCTATGATAAGGCTCACTGGGGTCTGAGCGGATAAAACCATTCTCGTCATAATAACCAAGTGATACATAATAAAATGCTGATGGCGCTCCACCATTAACATTAAGCGTGACTTTTCGGTTTTGACCGTTTTTCTTGAACACTTTGTCCATCCAGTTTACATTAGGGTATAAATAAGGATCTTTCCCCGAAACGGTGTTAGCAATATAGGCGGGGGAATATTTTGGGGCGTCACCTCTTGTGGTGAGTGCTTCGTTAGCCATATTCATATACGTAAGACCATCCGTCATTTTAGGTAACCTCGTAAACGTGGTTACCGATTGCAGGTAATCGAAATTAAATTCGGGTTTGCCGGGTTTGCCTCTTTTTGTTGTAATAAGAACTACACCATTCGCACCTCGTACTCCATACACTGCAGTGGCAGAGGCATCTTTTAAAATGCTGAATGAAGCAATATCATCATAATTTAGATTACTTAAAGATCTTTCAATACCATCCACAAGTATCAAAGGCCTTGAGTTGTTAAGCGTGGCAATGCCCCGTATCCAGATATCGGCGTCATCGTGCCCTGGCTCTCCTGTACGCTGAACGGCAACAAGACCCGCTAAGCGACCCGCCAAACCTGCACCCACATTGGCTATAGGTTGTTTCAGCTCTTCGACATTAACTGTAGATTGTGCTCCTATCTGGCTTATCTTTCTTTGTCTGCCATAACCAACTACCACCACATCATTCAAGCTGCCAGCGACAGTTTCCATGGTTATATCGTACACAATTCGATCGTTGAAAACCCATGTGAACTTATTATAACCAATAAAAGAAGCCGATAAGGAGTCGCCTTTAGTGGCCTCGATAGCATATTTCCCATGATCATTAGTCGATACTGTTTTTCCTGAATTGAGATTTTGGACAGTTGCACCCTTCATTGCTTCATTTAGCCTGTTTGTAATAACACCCGTTATTTCAATTCGATCTGTGGAAGGGCTATTTTGTTGAGTCCAAATCTTAGAATTAAAACAAAAAATGAAGAGTAATATAAGTATGCTAAACTTTGGAATTAGATGTTTTGCAATCATATGTTTTATGTTTAAGTTGTTATCTTATGCATGTAATCTTTAATAGAATGGTTTTCTTTTTTTTAATTTTAAATAAACGTCTTAATATCTGTTTTCCTGTAATATTCATTTATTCATTCTCTCAGGTCATTCTCTTATTTCAGCTTGCTTTGTTAAAAGTATTTGAAAATTAACACCCAAAAAGTTAACAAATATTAAACAAGTTGTTAACATATCTTTAATTGATAGAGTTAAAAAAATAGTTTGAAATGAGGTGGCATTTATATTTTCCTTCAACTTTGACGTTGCGGGGTATAGAAAAACTTTCTGCAAGTAAATTGCGCGTTTCGATTTGTTATTTTTAATTTATTGCCCATAATTTATTATTTATCTCTTTTTGAAAACACCTGTTCAATTATATAAAGTTCTTGCCTTTGTCAGTTTCATTGTATTGTTTACAGTTCAGTTTTCCCTGGTTTATAATACTTTTAAATTGAAAGACGAAGATTTTTTTGTTGCTGAGAAAGGCTTGATCAACGAATTGTATAGCAAAAGCATCCGCAACGACAAGGTTTACCCGGGTGCCCAGCTTATTATTAATAAATATATTTATAGGAATATGACGACCTTGGAATATTTATATAATAAGAAATCAGGGGATTTCGTAATTTTTAAACAAAAACTTTGTGATAGTATTTTTCAGGAGTTACGCTCAAAAAGCAACATGGACAGCCTTTTTGCAGCAGTAATTGCACAAAATAAATTAAATAACTATTTACAATACAGGCTGCTTATAAACAGTGTTAGTATCAATTTTTCCGGCAATCTTTATATTCCAATTTATCAGTCAGGTATTAATTATCCATTAATAAAGTCGACCATACAAACACCTTATGGAATTATTATAGACGGAACATTGGACAGGCTTATCAAACAAAATAGAGTAACTTTTCTTAATGTAACTTCACCTCAGGATCATAGCTATCAGATAGCCTTCAGCTTGTATGTAGATACCCCTGCCAGGTATATAGCTATTTTAAAACTTATGATGCCCACATTTGCATTGTCATTATTCTCTATTTTGGCAGTGGTTTTAATATATTTTTATACATTAAAGAATTTTTTAAAACAAAAAAAGCTGGCCGAAATGAAATCTGATTTCATAAACAGCATTACACATGAGTTCCATACACCGCTGGCCACCATTTTGATAGCAAATAAAAATTTGCAAAATGAAAAAATTCTTGAAAGGAAAGAAAATATCCGGCCCCTCACTACTATTATAGAACGGCAATCTCAAAGACTAAGCACACTTTTCAACAATGTGCTCAACATAACGACGATGAACGAAGCGACACTCGAGAAGAAAATATATTTTCTAAATGAATTGCTAAGTGAAATAATATTCGATTACCAGTTAAAGCTTTCGGACAGTAACGTTGAAATTGAGTTTTTGGAAGAAGCAGAAAACTATGAAGTTCTGTTAGACAAGTTTTGGTTTACAACAATGCTTTTAAATATTTTTGAGAATGCCATAAAATATAATAACAGGGAAAATAAAAAAATAAGAGTGAATGTTTCAGATGAAAAGAAAAATATTCAAATTCATATTTCCGACAATGGAATTGGTATGTCATTTAAAGACATACAGCATATTTTTGAAAAATTTTACCGCAATAAATTACATAATTGTAAAAATGTCAGCGGCCTTGGGCTTGGGCTTTTCTATACAAAAGAGTGTATAAAAGCGCATGGCTGGGAGATGGAAGTTAAAAGCCAGGAAGGGGTAGGAAGTGAATTTATTATTTTTATCCAACAGAATAATTAAAAGCTAAATGAAGCAAGATTGATGAAAAATAAGTTACTTTTTGTTGAAGACCAGCAAGACCTCGGTAATGTAATAAAGCAATATCTTGAGATTGTCGACTTTGAGGTGGTGTGGTGTACCGATGGGGAAACTGCCTGCAATACTTACAATGAAAACCCTGCTCAGTTTGATCTTCTGATCATAGATATTCAATTGCCGGGCATGAATGGATTTGAACTGGCGGAAAGAGTTACGAAAGAAAATGGTTCTGTTCCATTTTTATTTCTGACCGCAAGAAATGAAAAGAAAGACCGCCTGCATGGTTTGAAGATTGGCGCCGATGACTACATCTGCAAACCCTTTGATATTGATGAACTGGTACTTCGCATTAAAAATATAATACGCAGAAATCATTCTGCAGATGTAATGCATCCTTCTTCCGGCGCAGATGTTACTATTGGCGATATTACTTTGCACAAGCATCTTCTGAAGCTTTCCATTAGAGACTGCAAACAAATTTCGCTTACACTTCGTGAAGTTGAATTGCTTGAATATTTATGCCTTCACCAGGCATGTGTGCTGAAAAGAGAAGACATCTTATTGCAGCTCTGGGGAGAAAGCGATTACTTCGTCGGGCGCAGTTTAGACGTATTTATTTCCCGCCTCCGCAAGTTACTTGCGCCTTCAAAAAAGGTTAGTATCGACAATGTTTACGGGATAGGATTTATTTTCAATGTAAAAATAAAACAGGGTTTTTCAGAATGAATTTTCAGCCTGTGTCAGCGGTTTGCATTGAATTTATAAAAAAGAAAATTATCTGCTTTTTAATATCTGTAAAACATAGAATAATCTATGCCTTCGGATGCGCCTTCTTATAGATGTCTTTCAGCTTGTCAATGGTATTATGCGTATAAATTTGTGTAGCTGCAAGACTACTATGTCCCAGCAGTTCTTTTACCGCATTCAGGTCAGCGCCGTTATTGGTTAAATGAGTTGCAAATGTATGCCGCAGCACGTGCGGGCTTTTTTTCTTTAAAGTAGTTACCAGCGAAAGATTAGCTTTTACAACATTATAAACATATTTTGCATACAAAGGTTTTCCTTTTTCATTTATAAAAAAGTTAGAACAGAGAAATTCCCGCGCTATTTCCTTTTTTTGATTAATGTAAGCAATGAGCTGATGAATAAGCTCTTTTGAAACAGGGATTATTCTTTCTTTATTGCCTTTGCCCAACACTTTTACCTGGCTGTTTGCAGCATCAACCTGGCTTTCTTTCAGGTTAATCAATTCGCTTAAACGCATGCCGGTAGCATAAAATAAATCGAGCAGCAATTTGTCAGTCAGTCCTTTCCACGTATCAGGAAATTCTACATACTGCTGCAAAGTGTTCATATCGTTTTGCCCGACGAACGAGGGCAAACGCTTGCCAACTTTGGGAGAAATAATAGTTGTCAGCGGGCTTTGCTTTACTTCACCCACTTTCATCTGGTACTTAAAAAAAGATTTAAGAGAAGATATTTTTCGGTTAAGGCTTTTTGGCGTTATATCATCATTTCGCATTTCTGCCAGCCAGGAGCGCACAAAAGCTGCAGTAATATTTGCCAGCGGCGGACTATCGTACTGACTGGTAAGAAAAGTAAAAAACTGCTCCAGGTCATTCTGGTAAGCTATAACGGTGTGTTGCGAATACCGCTTTTCAAACTGCAGGTACTCTATAAATGAATAAATTTGCGGATACGTAGTTATAAGCATAAAAAAACCAGTCAGATAAAGTTAACTTACTTTATCTGACTGGTTAAATATATTAATTAAAATGGATTAATCTTCAAATTCACCATTAGCCATCCTCTGACGGTAGACTGCTTTCAAAACCTGAGTTCTGCGCTCGACAGAAGGTTTTATGAAAGCCTGGCGCTCTCTCAATTGTAATAAGACCTTTGATTTCTCAAATTTCTTTTTATACTTTTTAAGCGCTTTATCTATATTTTCGCAATCTTTTGAATCTATAATAAGCATAATAAATATCTCCTTTGATAATTTTTTGGAGGGCAAAGATAAGCTAAGGTTTGAAATTTCCAAAAAACTCAAAAAAATTTAAAAAGAACGGTAAATTGCGCCCATGTTTACAGGAATCATAGAAGCATCCGGAATGATACATTCTGTTGAAAAACAAGGAACGAACGTTACTTTTTGGATAGTATCCTCCCTTTCAGCAGAATTAAAAGTTGACCAGAGTGTTTCACACGACGGCGTATGCCTGACTGCAGAAGAAATGAAAGAGGGAATGCACAGAGTGACAGCTATTAATGAAACGTTGAAAAAAACGAATCTCTCAACATGGCAGAAAGGAACTCCGGTAAACCTTGAACGCTGCATAACGATGAACGGCCGAATTGACGGTCATATAGTACAAGGCCACGTGGATACAACAGCAACCTGCATTGAAAAAAAAGATGCGGATGGCAGTTGGGAATTCCGCTTTCAATTTCCACCTGAGTTTGCAACGCTTATAATTAATAAAGGCTCTGTCAGCATAAACGGCATAAGCCTTACACTTTTTAATGCAGACGTTGATTCATTTTCTGTTGCTATTATTCCTTACACGTATACTCACACCAATATACAACAGGTAAAAGAAGGGAGCACTGTAAACATAGAGTTTGATATGATTGGAAAATATGTAAACAGGATGTTGTCTGTGCCAAAATTAGCCTTACCAAAAATAATATGAATAAATCCGCTCCTTCCGTCGGCATCGGCATCTTAAACTGGAACGGTAAAATTTTTTTAGAAGCCTTACTGCCGCAACTAAAAAACCTTAATTATCCTGATTATACGGTTTATGTTATTGATAACACCAGCACAGATGGTTCTGTATCATATATTGCCAAAGTTCATCCTGAAGTAAAGATTATTGCCTTAGATAAAAACTACGGTTTTGCCGGCGGTTATAATAGGGGATTTACTAAAATGCCGGAAGATTATTTCGTAATGCTTAATTCTGATGTGCAGGTTCCGCCCGGTTTTTTGAAACCAATGATAGAGATGATGGAGGAAGACGATAATATTGCTGTTTGCCAGCCTAAGCTGCTTTCATTGGTAAATCCTCAAATGCTGGAGCATGGAGGCGCTGCAGGCGGAATGATTGATTTTTTAGGTTATCCTTTTTGCCGCGGAAGAATCTTTGATACTTCAGAAGAAGACTTCAGGCAATACAATACTTCATCAGAAATTTTTTGGGCAAGCGGCGCATGCTGCGTGATAAGAAAAGAAGCTTATTGGAAGGTAAACGGCATGTACGAATATTTTTTCATGCATTCTGAAGAAATTGATATGTGCTGGCGGCTGATAGCACAAGGATATGACATCATGTACTGCCCGACCTCTTATATTTATCATTTGGGCGGCGGCACATTGGCTTACCAATCTCCGCGCAAGACGTATCTCAATTTTCGCAACAATATTATTATGTGCTTTCGTAATTCTCCGTGGTATGTTCTCATCTGGCTGCTGCCGGTGCGAATTGTTTCAGATACAATTGCTTCCTGCAAGTTTTGGGCAGATGGAGATAAAAGCAACAGTAAAGCAGTTTTTAGCGCTTATAGGGATTTTGTAAAATGGCTGGTAAAAGAAAAAAATAAACTTCCCGCACACACAAAATCTCTTTTATCCATATCTTTTGTTTTAAAGAGATCAATCGTATGGGAATATTATATAAAAAAGATTAAATACTATAGAGAGATAAAAAGATAATACAGCATTTCTGATATTAAAAATAAGTAAAAGACTTTACTACGTATGACCTTACAACCAGCCAAACTAAAGCCTTACCTGTTTCTGCTGGTTATTCTTTTAGCAGCATTTCTTCCTGTAAGCACGCTGCATTTCGGAATGAAGAATGATGCTTTCAGCGATAATTTCCCAAACAAATTTTTTTTTAGCGAAGCTATTCATTCCGGCTTTCTTCCATTATGGAATCCTTACCTCAACTTTGGTTTTCCGGTTTATGCCGATCCCGGTTTTGCCTTTTGGAATCCGGTTACCTGGTTTTTTGGTGCTGTTGTTGGCTATAATGCTTATACCCTTACTATTGAGGTGTTGTTATACATTTATATAGCAGGCATTACCATGTATCGCCTCGGCAGATATTTTAATTTTACTTCCGCCGCAGCGATTGCCGTTGCCTCCATGTACATGTGCTCAGGATTTTTTACAGGAGAATTGCAGCATATTAATTTTTTAACCTCTGCCGCTTTTCTCCCGTTTCTTTTACGTCAGTTTTTGATCTTGTCTGATAAGCCAAATTATAAAAATGCAATTCTCACTTCTGTCGCTTATTACTTCGTTTTTGCAGGCGGCCATCCTGCTGTGCCAATCGGAACAGTTTATTTTTTTATCACCTTAAGTATTTCAATATTTATTCTTAATAAAGAAATCCGGAGAAATCTGATGGTATTGTTGCAGTATCACTTTCTTTCTATTTTTATATTTATTCTGTTGTTTTCTCCTGCGATTTATAGTTATTTGAATATTGTTGGCGGATACGCAAGAGGAGAGCCCTTAACCCAGTTCAATGAAACAATGTACGGTTTTTCTCCAACTTCGTACTTATCTTTTCTTTATCCTTTTGCTACTGTCAAAGACGCTTCATTTTTAACGGATGATCTATCTATGAGGAGTGGTTTTTTTTCTCTTGCCGGATTCGGATTGGTATTATGCCAGCTAAAAAATAAAAATTACTTAGTTCGTTCATTATTTGTTTGTGCCGCAGCTATGCTGATACTGAGCAGCGGAGGTTATATAAAAGCTGTGTTGTATACTCATCTGCCGTTTCTGACTTTTATAAGAACAAATGGCGAATTCAGAATTTTTAGCATCCTCTGCTTTTGCTTAATAGCTGGCTTCGGGCTAAATGACCTTAAGACAAATATGCAAAATATTTATTTCAGGTTTAAAAGAATAATAAGAATATTGCTGCTTATCGGTTCATCCATATTTTTCTTTGCGCTGATAAAAAGTATCAGCAGTTTACCGCATTTCTCTGGTGTTGATTTAAAAGCGCCGGTATCAGCGATAAAAGCTTTTATTGATAACTTAACCTTTTATAATGCGCTTTGCATAAGTGCCGCCATCCAATGCTTTATCCTTTTACTTATGCTTTTTGTAAAAGCTGATTTAAAAAGAATGACTTTTATTATTATTGCTGATTTAATCATCAATAGCATTGCTTATTTACCTTTTTCAGGAGTCGGAACGGTTACTTTAGCAGAAATTCAAAAAGTATATAATGCAGGTAAAAAAGGTATAATTGTTCCGCCGCTGATTGCCATAAAAAACATTGATACCTTTTCTGTCAGAACAGCCGGCCTGGCAGGAAGCGCATCATTTTACAATAAAAAAATCGGCATTACAAAACTTACAGATTATCCTTCTTATTTCTCAAATACTGAGTCCTATTTCAAAAGCGGTCTTTCTGATACTATAAACAATTTGCCTTATGTTTTTCTTAAAAAGAATATTGCTGATTTTGTTAATGATACAAATTATAGCGATAAAACTTTAACCGTTGATTTTTTTTCTCCGCAGGAAATTCATTTTACGGTTTATGCATCTCAACCGGATTCTCTTGTATTTCTTCAAAATTATTATAAGTTCTGGAAGGCCAGAGTTGATGGAAAATTAACTCCTGTAAATAAGACTTTTATCACCTTTATGTCTGTACCTGTCACTAAGGGACGTCATTCTGTAGAGTTTTATTATGAAGATAAATGGCTGCTTTTGTTTACTGTTCATATCCTGATGTAACAGATCCATTTAAACCATTTTGCTTCTGTTTTTTAAATATTAGAAAGCAAAGCTGCTAATGAAAAGCAAGTAAAATAAAAGGAAGGTATAATCTAAAAGGAGTGTGAGGGTATACCCTTTTTTAAGAAATAATCATTCAAAATAAAGAAATAGCACGCTTATGCTTAGCAGCCTTTCATATCGGCAATCCTACCTGCTATCTTATTGGCTTTAAATTTTTCAGTATATAAATTCCTTTAAGGCAGGGGTATCCCGTATCAGCGCATTATAGTGCGATCCATTATTGTTTATTTCTAAATACGACATAAGTCCGTTTGGGAAAGTCTGCAACAAGTACGGGTTCTTCTTTGGTGGTACTTTGTTCTTTTTCATCGGGTAATTCTTGCATCAAATCATTTACCCTTTTCAAAAACTGTTTTATTTCTTCGTCAAGTGCAGCTGGTTTATCAAACACATCGACCAATTCTTGCTTTGCTCCTTCATTTTCCAGTATTTTCTTTATTAAGGCAAGGGTCAAAGTTTTTTTATTTACCGGTGCCTGCTTTGCTATATCATTGTTTACTTCATTAACCAGATTGCCCCGGTATAAAGAGGAAGTGAATGCTGTATCCTCCCTTTTTAAGAAGTGGTACAATTTGAATTTTAGATAATTATAGGGGGAGGGGTTGAAATTGTATAGAAACTTGGCGCTACCCAATTTTTTCATCTTAATATTTTAAAAGTCATTTTTAAAAATAAATAAAGCAGAAATAAAATTGTATCCCAACTGTGCCCCTATGCTATAAGTTATTAATTATCAATAGCAAAAGTAGCCCCTATCGAACAAATGTCGAACTCTTTTCTCGAAGTTTTAATAGTCAGGTAATTCGTGAAATATTCACCCCGTTACTAACAAGCATTCTTATAGCTCATTTCATGTTTATTTTTTGTTGTGCTGTTTGAGTAGCTGCTCGTCGAATTTACTTTCTTTACCGTTCGGCTGGCCTTTACCTGTGGTTATCAGGCTGCGCAAACTATTGTTTATATAATTGCTCCATGCATCTCTGCAGATCTCGTAACATTCATATTCGGGAACTAAACCCAATTGGGTGAATTGGAGTTGTGTCTTATTGTCTTTTTCAGTTATCTCGAAAATAATTTTATTGCCATTCCATTCGCTCTTGTCTTTAGTAAATTTAAAATGGTTGTCCAACACAAGCCAAACGACTTTTTCATTTGGGATAACTGCTATTAATTTCATTTTTGAAATGTGGACGTCTTTGTAATGATAGGTAAACTCATCATTCAATTTCTCTGTATTGCCTTCAATTTCTTCAGACCACCATCCGCGAACATTATTGACGGCATTAAATACTTCTTCCGGAGTTTGATCTACCACGATAGTAGTGCTAAAATCTGGTGTTGTCATTTTTTGTATGATTTTGTTTACTGTTAATATCTCAATTTGTACGAGACAAACCTACGGTCTTAATTTGGCAGAAGCAAGGTGTGAAATAGACATTCTACCAGGTTAATTTGGACAAAGTAATAATGTATGTTTGCCATATAATTTTACAATGAAGCAAGTAACTATAGTTGTCCCAAAAGGAAACGCTAACCTAAGCAGCATAACCGGTTCGTTTGAAATACTGACCCGTGCAAATGAGTATTGGCAAAAGATGGGAAACAAACCAATCTTTGAAATCCGTATAGCCGGTTTTGAAACAGAACTGAAATTGGGTGTCGGCTTCTTTTCGGTTTATCCTGCAGATATTAAGGAAATAAAAAAAAGTGACCTGCTGATTATACCTTCCATTTCTTATGATTATGATAATGTAATTAAAGAGAATGCACCGCTTATCTCCTGGATCAGGGAGCAATATAAAAGTAGTGCTGAAATTGCGAGTATTTGCACAGGTGCATTTTTGCTGGCCGCTACCGGCTTGCTCGAAGGAAAGACCTGCTCCACTCATTGGAATGCGGCAACCGATTTCAGGCGAATGTTTCCAAACATTAATCTTCAAATAGATAAACTGATTACTGTTGAACCCGGTATATATACCAACGGTGGCGCATACTCGTTTTTAAACCTCGTACTGTTCTTAGTTGAAAAATATTTTGACAGGCACACAGCCATTTACTGCTCAAAAGTTTTTCAAATTGATATTGAAAGAACATCGCAATCACCTTTTTTAATTTTTCAAACCCAGAAGAGCCATGGTGATGAAGTGATTTACCAGGCACAAACTTACATTGAAGAAAATCTGAGTGAAAAAATTTCTTTTGAAGAACTGTCCTCAAAACTAGCGACCAGCAGGCGAAATTTTGACAGGCGTTTTATCAAAGCTACCGGTAATACTCCCGTAGAATATCTGCAGCGTGTAAAAGTGGAAGCAGCAAAAAGAGCTTTAGAAAAAGGAAGGAAAAGCATTTTTGAGGTAATGAATGAAGTCGGCTATTCAGATGATAAAGCGTTCAGGGAAGTTTTTAAAAAAATTACTGGCCTGTCTCCTTTGGATTACAGAGCCAGATATAAGGAAGCGGAATGGACAACATTTTTAACAGAAGTTTCTTGAAAGAAGAACGCTTTGCTCATATCCCGAAAGAAATTCAAAGACGTGTTTACGATTATGTACGTGAAAGCAATAAGGCAGATGGGGATTATGCTAAAAAAATTCAGTTATATGGATTGATCCAGCGGTACTCTGAAAATGATGAAAGAAATGAGCTTTTTAGAGAAGCAATAATAAAGAGCGAATGGTTTTTACTTGTCTCTCCTCCCCATGGACCTCATTTTATAACTTCTGACAATCCTGGTTTTTCTATTAGTCAAGATGATAATTTAATTTATAATACTAAATTTATTAAAGGCTTTGCTTTTCACTTTCCCTTGTCTCCCAGATTCTGTTTATTAATAACGGATACTTTAGTAGATAATAATGCTTATGATGAAAAACAACACAAAACAATTTCTAAAGTGAATGTTAGTAGTATGAGTGTTATAGAAGTGAATGATCGCTCCATTCAACGTGTTAATAAGCTGTTGATTGCTTCCGACGAATGGTATTTAATAGAAATTGCCAAACGAAATAAGCCGAGAGGGATTTCCTAAAGTACTTCTTCTTATAAACCTTAGAAACCAAATCCTTAGACAGTTATTCTATTTCTTACCTTCATCTTATGAGAAATTTAGAGAAAATTACAGACGACTACCTATCAAAATCTACTGACTTTGCTGTTCAAATTGTAGGAAGTTGGGGTTATGGCAAAACTTATCACTACCGAAATAACCTTGAAGAACTAATCTATGAAAAGCCGACACATAATGATAGTAGTAAGAAATATAAGCCTATATATATTTCGCTTTTTGGACTGAAATCTGTGGAAGACATCGCAACAAAAATTGTATTAGATTTTTACCAGTCCAAATTTTTCAAAATCTATTTGAAAAAGGCAGATGTAAAAAAACGATTAAAGATTACTCAAAGCGTATTAAAAATTGGACTACGTGGTTTCTTAAATTTTCAACTTCTAGGGAACGTAAATAACTATTTAACGGACATTAAATCAATTGGAGAAAATGTGCTGGATAGTAACGAACTCGTGATTTGTTTTGATGATTTAGAAAGAAAAGACAGTTCTTTAAAAATTGAAGATTTAACAGGCTATATCAATAGTTTAGTGGATGAAGGAATAAAGGTTTTGATGATTTCAAATGAAGATTTGCTTTTAAAAAACGGAGACGAGTACAAAAATTTAAAAGAGAAAATAATTGGTATTACAGTCGAATTTATCCCGAACACAAAAGAAACCTTAGAAAGCATAATAAAACTAAGATATTCTTCTTTTCCAGTTTATGCTACTTATTTGAAGCAAAACCTATATAAAATTGTAAAACTGTCAAAAGCAATAAACAATAATTTTAGACATATTATTTATGCCCTTGATAGCTTCCATCATTGTTATTCTGAAATAAAGAAAGATATCATTGATAGCGACCATGAAATTAAAAAGAAGCTTCTTAGCGAACTACAAAATATTTCTATTTTAACCTTCGCCATAGCTGTTGAATACAAATCGTCAGCATTAAAATATAGCAACTTGATAGATTATCGTGATGACTACATATTTATGAATGAACTTTTTACCGATAAATCAATTGTTGACACTGCTAAAACTGAAGAGAATAAGAGTAAACTTGAACTCTTACTTGAAAAGTATAATATAACGAAAGAACAGTATCACCTTTACGAAAGTATATACAATTATGTAACAGGATATGATGAATTTATTATTGACAATTTCATAACTGAATTTAAAAAGAAGTTTAATTTAGAAAAAGGAGAAGTTTTACCTCAATATGAAATTTTAAATTCTCTGGGCTATCAGAATTGTTTTAATTTAACTGATAGCGAGTACAAAGAAAAAACTCTAGCAGCAATTGAATATGCACTAGCGGGACATTATGCGCCTGCTAATTATTTAACTATTATGCACTTTGCTGAAAGGCTTGATAATATTCTTGATCTTGATTTAGAGGAAGTAAAAGACAAACTTATTGTGGGTCTTAAAAAGACGGTTGAAAATATTCCTTTAAAAGATCTAGACTTGAGTCAATTCGAAATGAGTGGCAAGATGGGCGAAATAAGTGAAATTAATAAACGGTTCTATAAAGAAGGAATGGCTGAATTTGAGCAGTTGGAAGAAAGAAAAACTAAAGAAAAAATTGTCGCAATAGCAGACTTGTTTACCCGTAATCCAGAGGAGTTTCAAAATCAATACGTCACTGATAGCAACTTTAAATTTCATTTATCTTTTTACCCGTTTTTGAATTATTTGGAACCAGAAACATTGGTAGAGAATATCAAAAAGGCAGATAGCCGAACATTAATTTTCATGCGTCATTTTTTTAAAGACAGGTATGAAAACCTCAATAAACTAAAAAAGGAATACCAAAACTTCACAAAATTTACTGACTTAGTTCTTGATTATAAAGACCAACTTGCTAACTCAGGAAATCAAAAGATTAGAACTTTTGCAATAAATGAGCTTGGTAATTCTTTAATCATCCTTCGTGATAAAGGCAGACATCCTTTGGAAGAGCCAAAAAATACGGAGGATGAAGAGGCATAGACAATATGTTATAGCAAACAGTAGACCTCAACTCTCCTTAGTGTTTCGTGCATCGTTTTTTTGCGCATATAATTTCACGCCCATCGAATACTCTTTCAATACCCGACACGTCCGGCTTTTTATTTAGTTTGGTAGTCGAAGATGTACGGATGGCAGCATGACATCCAATAACTGTAGAAAATAGACATCATTGAGATTTTGTATACACCTACAAAGCAGGAGTTTTAAGATTAATATACATTCGTAAAAATTTTAAAAGTGATTAGCTATGGAAATTAAAAGAATTGGTTCACAACCTTCCGGCAAAGGACCGGAAGATTGGTTCACCGGCGCAGTACGTATAGACCCGTTGTTTGTGGCAAATGATGCGAGACGTGGAGCAGCAGCGAGTGTTACATTTGAACCCGGTGCAAGAACAGCGTGGCATACACATCTATTAGGTCAAACGTTGATTGTTACAGCCGGTTGCGGTTGGGCACAACATGAAGGTGGTCCTGTTGAAGAAATTCATCCCGGTGATGTAGTCTGGTTTCCTCCCGGAGAAAAGCATTGGCATGGTGCCACGCCAACAACTGCCATGACGCATATTGCAATCCAGGAAAATCTTGATGGCAAAGTGGTTGACTGGATGGAAAAAGTAACGAACGAGGAATATAATAGTCGTAAATAAGAATTATATATTTTAGTAACAATCGCTGAAGTGGTAATTGTTGCTCTTTTATTTATAGCCCTCTTTACTTCATGTTCTGTTTGATCTTTAAAGTTTTCTGCTTTTAGCTGTTTGCAAATTTTTATTACTGCCTAACTAATTCGAATTGCAGGGGGTATTCGTTTCAAGATAGCAAATACCACAAGTTCGCAAAGCACGTATCCGACAAAAATAAAGTAACCTGGTTGCAGCGATGTATTGTTGATCGTTATAGTGGTAAAGAAACTGTTGCGAATGTTCAAATTGGAAAGCTGGCTTTCTAAAATACCGTTGAGACCCATGTAAGTCATCAGGATGCCTACAACCATTACATCGGCCATAACCCATTTGTCCGACTCAAAAGCAAAATATTTTACGACTTTATTTTCTGCAAATTTTTTGGTGCTTAATATGTGAACACCGGTGGCTACAAGTTTCAAAACCGGGAAAACAATAACAAATACAAGAATGAGTACACCTACCAGCACAGCATCGGGTTTTGGTTGTTTTACTAACACCTCGACAATGTTAAAAATACTCTTACTTTGAAAAAACAGTACCTGGTTTTCAAAAGTAATCTTTTCGCCCATAAGCATAAAATTTAGCGTTTTGATTCGTGCGTCAACCTCTATTATGGAGGCTGTAGAGCCGACCACTAAAAGAATAAGGGCGAATAACAGCGACATGAGAAAAAGTGTGGTATGTAAGTGAACTTGCTTTCTCAACAACCACCATAAGCCAAATGCTGCCACAACGCAGCCGAGCATAGCGTACGCATAGTTGTACGTAACTTTCCGGATGGACGCTAACTCTGTATCAAGCGTTTTATTGAATTGATCCGCATTGGAAACATGATATTTTCGGTACATGTGACTTGTAACTGCGGCGGCGGCCGTTTCAGTACTATCGAAAGTTTCCGCTTCAAGCTGGTTTATTTTACTTGTGGTTATATTCTTCAGCCTTTTTTTGCTGGCCGGGCTGTTAATCTTAGTAATAATAGTTTTTGCGAATACAGGTACCTGTGCCTGTATCTGATCTGCATTTACGATTTTATTAAATGCAAATTTTTTCAGCCTTCCGGTAAACGTGGTTTGTGGCTTGTTGATTTGCGCCACCGCCTTACTAATGAGCCCGTGAAGCTGTTTTTCAACCTTAGCTTGCAGCTCTTTCTGCTGTTTCCCGGTCATGCTGAAATCACTTACCTGCTGGTTCACAACTGCCGCAATCTTATCGCGCCAATGAGCCATAGAAAACAGCCCGAAGGTTATGTTGTTTAACATGCTGTAATCTTCTTTAATTTGCTCCTGCTGACTGGACAGCGAGTGAAGGCGGTAGCCAAAATATGCCTCGCCGCAGAGCAGGATACTTAAAACGAGAATAAGGATGATATTGGTCAAACCGGATTTTTTAGCCGGCGGATTTTGTTGATCAGTAGTCAAAGCTGTTGATATTTAAATTACTAAATTTAATTATATTCTCGAAAATAACGATGTTAATGCGAATCGTGCGGGGTAATAAACTTCAGTATCGTGGAAAGTACAAGTCCGTATAATACAAAGCTTATAAATATAATATAACCCGGCTGCAAAGCCGTGTTATTCGTAGTAATCATAGTCAAAAAGTTACTGCGGACATTCAGGCTTGCCAGTTGGCTTTCTAATAGACCATTCAGTCCGATATAGCTCATTAATATGGCTATCACGATAACATCGGCCATGCTCCACTTACCGGATTGAAATGCAAAGTATTTTATGAATTTATTCTCAGCGAGTTTCTTTTTGCTTAGGAGGTGAATTCCTGTAGAGCTCAACTTCATTACCGGGAAAAGAATACTGAAGACTAAAATAAGTATACCCACAAGAATAGAATCTGCCTTAGGTTGTTTTACCAGTACTTCTACCACATCAAGAATACTTTTACTCTGGAAGAACAACACCTGGTTATTAAAAACAACATGCTCTCCCAAAAGTACAAAGTCAAGTGAGTTAATACGTGCATCAACTTCGATCATCGATGCGGTTAAACCTACCGCCAGCAGTATAAAAGCAAACAGCAGCGACATTACAAACAGTACAGCGTGTACTTCAATCCTTTTTCTAAATATCCACCATAGCGTTAAAACGATAATGATACAGCCAAGCATTCCGAAAGAATAATTATAGGTGCCAGTCCTGATCCTGTTCAGTGATACGGTAATCTTGTTATTTAATTCATCCGGACCGGACACATGATATTTTTGGTAAATCCTGTTTGTAATTGAGTCATTTGCGGTTAGCGAACTATCGAAATAAGCGCTGTGCTGCATTTGGTTAAACTTACCCATTGCCATCGCACTCAAACTTTTTTTATTTGACGGGTTATCAACCCTGGCTATAATCATTTTTGCAAAACCAGGTACCTGGGCTTTGATATCATCACTATTCACAAACGTGTTAATTGCAAATTGTTTTAATTTTCCGCTTAGCGATTTTTGTGGTTTATTGATTATCGCTTCGGCTTTATTAATCAGAGAAAGAATAATTTGCTCAACCTCCACCTGCAACTCTTTCTTTTGTTTAGGAGTCATTGTAAAATGACGAACCTGGTGGTTAACAATACTTGCAATCTTATCGCGCCACTGCTCTACAGAAAACAAGCCAAGTGTAATGTTATTGATATTGGCGTAATCTTCTTTTAACTCCTCCTGCTGATCTGACAGCTTATACAACTGGTATCCAAAATATGCTTCTGCGCCTAACAGCACTGTCAATCCTACAATAAGCATTAAATGAAGCAAACCAAATTTATCGGCTGGTCTGGTTTTTTCTTCTGTAGTCAAGTTTTTTTAATTAGTTCTGCAATATACTAAGAATGACAAAAAAGCCCAAATTCAAAATACCGAATCAGTGATCATCTAATTGCGGAATAGACAAATCAAGTGTTCCAAAAGCTTTTGATCCTGCTAATAATCTTAAACATCCTTAATATTGAATAATTTTTTTCTGCATGGTCGTAATTAAGTGAAATATGAACCTGTTGGGGGTAACATTTTCATTTTAAAGCCACCTAAAATACAGAAAGATAAGTAAGATGAGAGAAAATAGAATTAAAGGCGTACCAGGCAATTAACTACTAATTTGAAAAAAGGCTATTATGTAGGTAAAATCTTTTATATAATGCATTTTAAATTGTACCCCAAACTGAGCCCCAAAGACCTAACTAATTGATTATCAATAGTAAAAGTAGCCTTGACAGGAATCGAACCTGTATCTAAAGTTTAGGAAACTTCTATTCTATCCATTGAACTACAAGGCCGGTTAAGAAATCGAAAATAAAAAATAAGAAACCGAAAAGACAAAGAATTTTCGTTCGTTATTTTCCCGGGGGCAAAAGTATAGTTTCGGCCATCATTTGCAAAACTTACTTCTAAAATATTCTTTCTGCTTATACGCCTGTATCTTTGCAACCCAATTTTAAAAAGTATGAAGTTTTACAACCTTATAATAAAATATCGTTTTTACTTAAGTATACTCGCCTTGATTCTTGCCATTGTTATAAACATCTCCGCGGGTTTTTGGCCGGCTTTTATATTGTATTTTCTTGCAGTTATAGGTTTTGCCAGTCATTTTTTTATTGGCCCGTTACGCCTGATACAAGAGCCGATGGAGCAGGGTAATATGGAAGAAGTTCAGAAAATAATGGATACCATCTGGTTTCCAAACCTTTTATATACGCCCATCCGCTCTACTTATTATACATTGAAAGGTAACCTGGCTATGATGAACCAGGACTATGATTCTGCTGAGAAACACATGAAAAAGAGCCTTGATCTCGGTTCACCAATGGCTGAGGCAGAAGGAGCAAACAAACTGCAGCTTGGCATGATGGCATTGCAAAAAGGTGATATGAAAACAGGTGAAAGCTATGTGCGCCAAGCTATTCGGGCAGGTATTGCTGATAAAGAAAGCCAGGCTGTTGCATTTTTAAGCATGTGCCAGATTTTTATGAATAAAAGAGAATTCAGAGCGGCAAAAGATTATTTCCGCAAGGCTAAAGCGCTGAAACCGACAACCAAACAGGTAGTTGAGCAGATTAAAGAGATTGAAAAATACATTTCAAGAATGCCGGGGTAGCTTAACCTGGCTTTACTATTTGTAAATTGTTTTTTAAGCTTTCAAATGTTTTTTTATACTTTTCAGGAATTCTTTCTAAGTCAACAGGTACCGTCTGTTCATTGTATACCAACTGATATTGAGTATTATCACGCATTTCACCGGGGTTATCATCTGCCTTTATTGTGCTGATTAGTTTATCCAGATCGTTTTCATTCAGGTCTATTTCTAACTTAGCCTTTTTTATGACAGGTATCATTCCGCCTGTTCTGATCAGAGTAATTTCCATACTTTTTATTTAACTTTTGCAGCCGCCCAGCCATCTTTTACAGCTTTCACTTCGGGGCTTTTAGCTCCATATAATCCTGTTGCTATATTAATGGTAACTTTTCTCATATCACTGAAAGTTGCATTTTGCTTTACGTTGGCTTTATCGGTTATGGCGCCATACCATATTTTACCTGCTTTCTCCCATGCAAATCCGCCTATGTTATTAGCGGCAACATAAAAAGCAAAATTTGGAATGCCGGAGTTATAATGCACGCCGCCCCAATCACCTGCAGATGTATCAGGCAATTTTACAAAGTTATCCATGGTTGCAGGCTGAGGATCGTCACCAAGATCGGGGTGATTTTTATAGGCTGTTCCCGGCGCTTTCATGCTTCTTAACGCATATTGATCTCCTAACAAAACATTTTCTCCAATGAGCCAATCCGATTGCTTTACATTCTGGTTAAGCGCTCTTTGTTTTATCATTATTCCAAATATATCGGAGAAAGATTCGTTTAGTGCGCCTGCCTGTTCATGATAGTCTAAGTTGATTTCATACTGCGTTACTCCATGTGTAAGCTCGTGACCAACAATATCAATATCACCTGTAAAAGAGCCAAATATTTTTCCGTCACCATCGCCATAGATCATTCTTCTTCCATCCCAGAAAGCGTTATCATATTTTTTATCGTAATGAATATATTGCTGAATAATCATACCAAGATTATCAACAGAATTGCGGCTAAAAAGATCGTAATAAAAATGCCAGGTATCTTTACCTGCGCTTATTGCATTTTTAGCATCTTTATCAGCCGGAAGCTTAGGATCAGTGTTTTTCCAGATAAGCGCGGCAGCAGAAAGGCTTGTGGATGTTTTACAATTGTACACTTCCATTTCAGGTGATTTTGCTTCTGCCTTTTTTTTAGTGCTAACGCCTAATATTGCTCTTTCTTCAGGAGTTATACTTTGAAAAAACTGGCGGTCACTTCTGAAACGGTAACTGCGAAACTTTGTATTTACAGCAATTCTTGAAACGTTTTTGTCGGGAGAGTCGGCGAGCTTATCAAGAATATATGGAGGAATAATGCATTGTACCGGTGAAAAATGATTTTTACACATAGAAATAAAGGTTTTGACAGGGATTAATAAGGAAAAAGGAAAGTTACTATCATAAAACTATGAAACAAAAACATTTCAAAATCTGTCTCGCCACTGCAGAAATTTTTAAAACCTGCATTTATTCTGCTGGCATTTTTCCAAATTTTTCCTCAATTATCTTAAACCTGTAATCAAATATTTTCTTCAGCTGCCGCTTTACAAGCACACTGTTCGCTATATCGCCTAAAAATCTGTACGGCACTTTATAATGCACAATGTCTGTCATTTCAACGCCTTGCGGCACTTCTTTAAAATGGTGCTGGTGATGCCATAAGCTATAAGGACCAAAACGCTGTTCATCTACAAAATATTTTCCTTCCTCTACGTGTGTTATCTCTGTCATCCAATACAGCGGAATGCCTAATAAAGGTTTTACGGTATATTCTATTATTTGCCCCGCATACATTCTTTCGCCGTGATGTTTGCTTTTTATTACAAAGCCCATTGCCGCAGGCGTAATATCTTTAAGATTATCAGGCTTGCTGAAAAAATCCCATGCTTCAGGTAAAGTTATCGGGATAGTCTGAACCGTTTTGAGAGAATATACTTTAGACATGCTAAATGCTTTAGTGTATTAACGTTGCAGATGGCTAAAGGTTTATAAGACAGAGTTGAGTAATCTTTGGTATGCTTTGACGGTTGCAAAGGTTGAAGAAGATCCCCTAACTTTATGTAAAAAAAATGAACTATACGGACAGACACATTGTTGAAGCTTATTCAGAATTATGTGAAGGATTAAGTTCGTTAAATAAAACGGAGCTAATAGAAAGCCTTTCAAAATCATTGAAGGCAGAAAAGAAAACAAAAGAAAACACATTTTATAAATCGTTTGGGGCATTTTCTTCTGAAAAATCAGCAGAAGAAATTATTGAAGAAATAAAATCAGCCCGAAAATTTAGAAACAAATAACTTAAATTCTAATGCAGTATTTGCTTGATACAAATATGTGTGTTTTCTTTTTGCGCGGGAAGCTGAATTTGCATGAACTTATACGGGAAAGGGACGGGAAAATTGTTTTATTTCTGAAATTACCATCGCAGAGCTTCATTATGGAGAAGAGAATAGCGACAATCCAACAAAATCTCATAAAGCCGTTGACGGATTCGTAAGTGGACTATCAATAATTCCAATTTTCGGTTGTATTAAGCTTTATGCGAAAGAGAAAGTGAGACTTAGACGCGTTAGGAAACCTATGCATGATGAATTTGACCTTTTAATTGGAGTAACTGCAATTGAAAACAGGCTTACTTTGGTAACAGACAATATTCAAGACTTTGAGAGGCTGGACGGAATTAGAATTGAGAATTGGTTCAAGCGAAAATAGCACAGACACAAAAATATTTTTTTTAAAAGTAACAGCGGAAGTAATGCAGTTAACCAAAAATTAGTATTTTTCAATAAAATTTTATATTCATTTCATAAAATATCTTCCAGTTCCTTTAAATGATAAATGATATGGGTAGGTTTCAGTGCAGTTTCTTCTTTTATATGATTTACAAAAATAGTGTCCATGCCTGCATTCATTGCGCCAAGTATATCAGCGTCTAAATTGTCTCCGATCATTATACTCTCTTCGTAGCAGCAAGTTGCTTTACTAATGGCAAAATCAAAAATTTCTTTATGTGGTTTTAAACTGCCGGCAGATTCAGATGTAATGACGGTTGAAAAAAAATGACCGATCTGTGCATTATCGAGCTTACGCCATTGTACCTGTTCAAAACCATTGGTAATGAGGTGAAGCTTGTAATTTTTATTTGTAAGATAACCCAGTATCTCTTTGGTATGAGGAAAAAGCTGTTTTTTGCCCGGAAGAATTTCAAGGAAATTCGCACTTAGCTTTTTTGCCAGCGCTTCGTCGCCTAGTTTAAATTCGAGCAGCGCATGCCACATTCTTTTCCATTTTAGCTCTTCCTGCTTTATAAAACCATGATTGTACCTGTGCCACAATCTTTTGTTGTGAAAAGAATATTTTTCAAAAAAAAGGTCAAAATCATTTGTTACCGTTTCATTGAGTCTATGTGTTGAAAACAATTCACGAATGGTTTCTTTCGAATTTGTTTCAAAATCCCACAGCGTATGGTCAAGATCAAAAAACAGGTGTTTATATGTCATGCTGCAATTTCGTTTTCGGTTTCTTAAATTTGCCTGCAATCTACTTTAAACGAGTAAAATATGAATGTTATAATCACCGGCGCTACCAAAGGTATCGGCTATGCAATTGCTGAAAAGTTTGCAGCAGCAGGTTATAATCTCATTGTTTGCGCCCGGTCAAAAGAAGATTTGGAGAAGATGAAAAAAGATTTTTTAACACCTTTTCCTGCTATTTCTGTTAATACAACAGTTGCAGATGTTGGTAATAGTAGCCAAATCAAAGATTTTGGAAGATGGATTTTAGAATCCGGTTTTAAGCCTGATATTTTAATAAACAATGCGGGATATTTTATTCCCGGCAGTATTTATAATGAAGAAGAAGGCACGCTGCAAAAGATGATGGAGGTAAATCTGAACAGCGCTTATCATCTCACCCGTTCATTACTTCCAGCAATGATGGAAAGGAAAAAAGGGCATATTTTTAATATTTGCTCTATCGCTTCCTTTCAGCCTTTGGCAAATGTTGGTTCTTACGGCATAAGCAAGTTTGCGCTATTGGGCTTTACCAAACACTTAAGGGAAGAAATGAAACCTTACGGGATTAAAGTGACGGCTGTCAGCCCGGGCGCTACTTATACGTTAAGCTGGGAAGGATCCGGTATAAAACCTGAACGGATTTTAGAAGCCGGCGATGTGGCGGCAATGGTGTTTGCATGCAGTCAATTGTCACCGCAGGCAGTTGTTGAAGATATAATTATACGACCACAGTTAGGGGATTTGTAAGATTTTTACTAAAAAACAGTAACACATTAAAAAGGGCACATACTAAAATTGTTGCTTTAGCTAATGCGTTGTTAAAACTCCTCGTCTTTGCGAGGCACGAAGCAATCCCCTGCACAATCCGGTTGACAAGTTGGTTGGGGATTGCTTCGTCAAGCTGCGCAAGGTTCGCAATGACGAACTGAATTGAACGACAATTTGGAATGCATCCAGTAAAAAATATTACTTATCTCTCCATCAACCTGTTTTCTTTATAACTTTACACCTGAAATTATTTTTATATGAAAAAGTGGAGTAAAATATTATTTATTGTAATGATAATAGTTGCAGCAACTGTTACTGCTGTAAATGCACAATGCTCTATTTGCACAAAAACTGCCGGCCAGCTTGGCGAGAAACCTGCCAGTGCCCTTAATTCAGGTATCATTTACCTGATGCTCACTCCTTTTGCTATAGTTGGTTTTATCGGGTATAAGTGGTGGCAAAATGAAAAGCAAAATAACGCGCAGGAGATATAATATGAATTCTTATATAATGTTATTTAAGCCTTAATAACTGCCATTGCAATTCAAATTTTTATTTCGTGATATAAGTTTTGGCGCCGGTCGTAAAGTTCCTTTTCCGGTCGTTATCTGGTTTGCATTTGCGTTAATAGCAGTTTTGGCCGAGCTTTTTCATCACTCGATCAATAACTTTCTGATATTCAAAAATGTCTTCTGGCATGTTGTTGATCAAAAAAATTTATACCTCGCGTATCCTGCAGAGTATGAGGATCATAATTTTTACGGCCCCGTTTTTAGTTTTATAATTGCCCCGTTCGCTGTTTTACCCAATTGGTTAGGTGTAATATTTTGGGTGTTATTCAATGCGTCCGTATTATACTATGCAATTACGCAATTGCCTTTGACAGAAAAAGTGATACAAACTATTTTACTGATAACCGCTATTGAGTTCATGACTTCCTGCCATAATGTACAGTTTAATCCTGCGGTGGCTGCCTTCATTATTCTGTCATACACTTTTGTACGTAAAGAAAAAGATTTCTGGGCTGCTTTTTTTGTGGCCATCGGTCTTCTTACCAAGCTGTACGGCGTTGCCGGAATTATATTCTTCTTTTTTTCAAGTCATAAATTAAAATTTGCCGTTTCCTTCTTATTTTGGTTGGTTGTGCTGTTTTGCCTGCCAATGCTTATTTCTTCACCTGCTTTTATTATACAGACCTATAAAGATTGGGCGCACACTTTAGTCTTAAAAAATCTTCATAATATAACCCTTGATTACATCAGCATGCAGGATTTAACTGTTATGGGAATTATCAGGAGGACTTTCAGATACGCGGATCTGCCAACTTTAGCAGTACTGATACCGGCAGCTTTATTACTTGCATTACCTTTATTACGATACAGATTATACCAAAACACTGTTTTTCAATTATATTATTTGTGTCTCGCGCTTATTAGTGTCGTTATTTTCAGCTCTTCAGCCGAGTCTGCTACGTATGTTATTGCTATGGCAGGCGTTGCTATTTGGTTTGTTATTAATATGCATGAAAAAAGTACATTTAATACAATTGTATTGATATTTGCACTTTTTACAACCAGTCTTGCATCAACAGATTTGGTACCGCAATTTATAAAACACGATATTGTACGGCGATATGCTTTAAAAGCTTTGCCCTGTTTTATTGTCTGGCTCATTCTTATTTACAACGTCGCTTTCAAAAAAGCAGAGTCTTTAAGAACTCCTGTATTAGATTTAAATAAATAACAGCCTTATATCAAAAAGATGTATTATGTAATATACGGCTTCCTGTACCTGATTTCATTACTTTCCTGGGGGGTTTTGTATTTTGTTAGTGACTGTGTGTATGTTTTAATATATTATGTAATTAAATACAGAAAGCAGGTAGTAATGAGCAACCTTTTAATTGCTTTTCCTGAAAAGACAGAAAAGGAGAGAACTGAGATTGCTAAAGAATTTTACCACAATTTTCTTGATACATTCATTGAAACCCTTAAATTTTTATCTCTTTCCGATAAAGCATTTTCAAAACGGCTGACTGGAAATTTTGAATTGCTTTCTGCTCTCTACGCGACTGGTCAGAATGTTCAGCTTCTTTCCGGACATTTTTTTAATTGGGAGTATATGAACTGGGGATTATCGAGAAATTCTCCTTATCCTTTAATTGGAGTGTATTCGCCGGTATCAAACAAGGCTTTTGAAAAAGTAATGCTGAAAATGCGAAGCAGGTACAATACTATTTTAGTCTCGACCGAAGATTTTAAAAGCAGGTTTCATCAGTTAGCCAAAAACCGTTATGCGCTGGCGCTGATAGCAGACCAAAATCCCGGAATTTCTGAAAAAAGTTACTGGCTGCCCTTTTTTGGCAAGTTAACCGGTTTCGTTACCGGTTCTGAAAAAAGTGCCCGGATAAATAATGCTGCTGTTGTATTTGCACATTTTTATAAAGAAAAAAGAGGATATTATAAAGTGGAATTTGAATTATTCACAACCGCGCCGCAGGATTTTTCACGCGGAGAGATAACAAAGAAATATGTTGCATTTCTCGAAAATTGCATAAGAAAAAAACCTGCCAATTATCTATGGAGCCACCGACGGTGGAAATGGGAGTTTAAGGAAGAATACAGGAAGCTGGTGATTTAAATGATTCAATGTCTCAGGCTTGCAAACGTTGGTATTGGTGTTACTTCCGCTTCAGCCTATGTTTTGTTGTTGATTAAAGGCATATTTTTTAGCCCAACTCTTGCTAAGCCTCCTGTTGGCAAAGTGCTATTTTTTCAGCAGTTTTGGCAGACCGATAGTTCTTAATGCTTCATTTGCTTTTTCAACTTTTTCTTGAAAAAGAGGCATATGCAAATACTTTTCTAAAGAACTATCTATTCTTACAATTGGTATTTTTTTGTCGTTTAACTCTTTAATATTTTTCATTTCTTATGATTGTCTTTATAAAATTAAATTATTTTCTTCTTACTGCAAAAGCTGTATAATCAACTCCAATTTCAAAATCCTCCCATTCTCCTTCAAGTTGTCCAAAAATATAAAAATCTTTTTGAACCTCTTCAATGTATTTTGAAATGCCCATTCTGTAAAGTCTTGTCCTTGCTTTTGTGCTGCCAGTTGCATAAACCCAGACTTCTCTGTTTAAATCTGTGAAGGAGTAAACAGCTGCTACGACTGTTGCTAAAACTTGTTCACTATCCCCATTATTGGATATTACTTTATCGTCAATATCTCCCGTGTTAAAATTTTTATCTCCAAAAGCCAAATTGTAAAAGTCTTTTAAAGCTGTTTCACTGAATTTTATAAGTTTTGGAATTTGCCCTTTTGGTCCCTCACTTGTAAATTCATAAACTTTCAAAGATTTTTCAGCAATTAATTCATATCTGTGAAGTTTCATTCAGTTCAGAAATTTTAGACTAAAGTAAATTATAATAGCTAAAGCTCCTTTAAAAGTTAAGCCCGGAATCATTTCTGCCAACACTTACCTTGCAGTTCAATTACATGTATTAGCTTTAAGAAATGAACGAAATTTACGACTGGTGTATTCGCACATTTTTACAAAGAAAAAAGAGGATATTATAAAGTGGAATTTGAATTATTCACAACCGCGCCGCAGGATTTTGCACGCGGAGAGATAACAAAGAAATACGTTGCATTTCTCGAAGACTGCATAAGAAAAAAACCGGCCAATTATCTATGGAGCCACCGCCGATGGAAGTGGGAGTTTAAGGAAGAATACAGGAAGCTGGTGATTTAATTTAAGAAGTTTCTGTTATATAAAACAGACCTTTTAGACTTTTTTTACAGCCGGAGAATGACTTGAAAAAACCGAAAAGGAAACTGATATACTCCAATAGCTTTTATATTTGTAAAGAGCAGCAATTAAACTACGCAGATGTTAATGAACCTGATTGAAAAATATAAGCTGTCCCGATTGGTTAATAAGTATAAAAGAAACGGGAACACAAATGAAATAAAATATCTTCTTTCTGCAATTAAAGAAGGTCAGACTGTACTTGATATTGGTGCAAATGTGGGTTTGTATGTATACTATATGCAACAAAGAATTGGTAAAAATGGAAGTGTTCACGCCTTTGAGCCTCAGTCTGCACTTTACACACACCTTTTAAAAATTAAGCAACTATTGCAATGGAACAACACAACTATTCAACCTGTAGCTCTTTCTGACTCAAGTGGCTTCGTGACACTTCATATTCCTTTATTTAAAGGCAGACCAGACACGGAAGGCGCCTCACTACTTATTCATCCGGAAAAAAGTCTTTATAATACAGAGAAGGTTGCAACAGAAACAATAGACAATTACTGTAAACAGCATAATCTTGCTCCCGGTTTTCTAAAGATTGATGTAGAAGGAAATGAACTGAAAGTATTGCAGGGAGGCATTGAGACCATAAAAAAATACAAACCTAAAATTCTTGTAGAAATTGAAGCACGGCATTGTGGTTTAGAACAAGCCCAGGCCACTTTTACATTTTTTAACGATCTCGAATATGAAGGCTGGTTTTTTTTAAAAGGTGAACGTATTTCTTTAAAGCTCTTCAGATTTGATATTCACCAGGATCTTAAGTCAAAACAGCAATATTGCAATAATTTTATTTTTGAGAAAAAATAAATGTCTCTAACCATATTAGCTATACTTTAATTCGGGTAATAAGATAAATTTTTTTTGTACGTGGTTTCAAAGTTCGTGCTCTATTTTGCCCATTTTATTATTTTCAAAATCTTCTTTCGCTGCTTTTATGTATTTTAATATCGTCCAGGTGTTTCGCCCATAAAGGATATTAACTTTTATCTTTGACATTACATAATCCCTTATCTGCTTCGAAAACCTCTTTTCCTGATCTTTATATTTTTTATTCAAATAAAGCAGGTTACGATACATATAGTAAAGCCTTAATGCAGAATGTACTTCTTTTTCCTTTTTAATAATGAAAAAAGTTTTTACTGAAGATCTGTAAACTATTCTTCCAACGGAATGAAGAAGATAAATATTTTGAAACTGAATGATAGAATAACCAGCAATTATTGCACGAAAACAATAATCATAATCAACAGAGTCGATAAATAAAGCTTCGTCAAATTTTCCGATTTTATTAAATAAGGAAAGATTTAGTAAACTTCCTGATGTGATTAGTTTATCAACTTTTTTTGGCATACAATTATGAGAAGTATTATTATTATATCTTCCATATTCAAGACCAAACATTGCTATTTTTTCCTTTTCTTTAAACTGTTTACAACAATTAAAATAAGTAATAATAGTATCGGCTGAAAAACTTGAATCCTGATCCATAGTAAGTATCCAGTCAAAATGTTCTTTAATTGCTAAAATGCATCCTTCGTTCAACCTTTTAGCAATTCCCTCATTTTCAAAATTGTGGCAAAATTCTACTTTTGGTAATGCTAACAAATCATCTTCTATTAACGATTTTACTTCACTGTTATCAAAAACAAATATTTTTTCCAGGTAATCATAATATGTTTTAATATTGGTAAGCACAGATTTAGTTGGATGATATAATATTACAACTGCTGCTATTTTCATAAATTTTTAAAAGACTATTTTCTCTTATTTTGTGAATAAAACTAAAAATGATAAAAGGTTTTCATAATTGAATATTTACAGCTATAAAGTCAACGAGGCAAATCTAAACCAATGAATTTTCTAACTTTTAATATTATGAATTGTCCGGTAACAATATGAATGTCAATAAATCGTCGCGGCTTGTTTCCATTGTACTGGCGACTTATAATGGAGAGAAATATGTAGCAGAACAACTCGAATCTCTTTTTGAGCAAACCTATTCAAATATCGAGATTATTGCAGTTGATGATTGCAGCAGCGACAATACAGTTAATATTTTGCACGAATATGCGGCAAAACACAGCAATATGAAAGTGTTTGAAAATGAGACTAACCTTGGTTTTATAAAAAACTTTGAAAAGGGCTGCACCTTAACCAGTGGCGATCTTATTGCTTTTTGTGACCAGGATGATTACTGGGATTTTGACAAGATAAAAAAAATGACAGAAGCAATTGGAGAATATCCGGTGATATATTGCGATTCAGTGGTTTGTGATGAAAACCTTACTTCAAAAGGAATAAAAATATCAGATCTTGTACATTTCAAATCGTGGAACAACTGTCTTCAACTGGCAGTTTTTTGCCGGATATATGCACACGCCATGCTCTTTAAAAAATCTTTTTTTAACACAGCTTATCCCTTTCTTGCTGTAGTTCCTCCTGATTGGTGGCTTCCTTATCTGTCTACTTTTTATGGGGGAATGAAGTATTTGCCTGAGCCCTTGGTACTGTACCGCCAGCATGCAAATAACGCTATGGGAGTGACCGGAGGTAAGCGTAAAAAGCAAAGTGAAGTACACAGATCAGAAAAAATACGCCGCGACAAAGAAAAAATACGAACACGTATAAAGGCCTTTTACAACGCCTGCCCGGATGATATGACAAAAGAGAAAAAAGTATTACATAAGCTTGTTAAAAGCTACGAAAATTTTTCTTTGATAAACAACTTTCGCCGGTGCGCAGTTTTTTTTCGTTACCGTGATATTTTTTTGAGTGTAAAAAGGCATTCTTCCCTGCACCGGTTCCTTTTCTGTTTTAAAATGTTTGTAAAGATCAAGTAGTTTTTCTTTTGAATGCTATTTTATCTAAAGCGTTTTTTATAACTGCAGGCTCAATGCTCAAAATACATTCGCAGGCATTTTTATTGTTTTTACATTTTTTACAATCTTTTTGTAAAACAAATACTTGTGCTTTACCGCCCAGCGGCGCCCATCTTCCCGGGTGAATTGGCCTCATCGGCGGGTATATGCCTAAGGCATCTTTGCCCAATGCTGCTGCAATATGCAAAGGTCCTGTGCTGTTTGCCACTACACCATCACAGCGATTTATAAAAGAGATAAACTGGTTTAAGTCCATAAGACCTGTAATATTGGTGACAGCATTGCCTGCTTTATTAAACAAAGGCTGAAGAAGTTGACTTTCTTTTTGGGTGCCCGAAATAAAAATATTGTATTGGTCTTTATCAAGAGACTGAATAAGCTGAATAAAATTATTCAGTCCCCACTCGCGTGCATTGCCCTGCGATTTAGGATGCAGGATCAGATTGTATTTGTCTTTATTAATAAAAGCTGCAAATTTTTCTGATAAGGGCTGTATGTTTTCCATTGCAAACGATTGCCCCACTTCAGCAAGTGGAAAATGGCGGGCAATACCAAAAGGCTCTAAAAGCTTCAGGTTTAGCTGGGCTTCGTGCAGGTTAGAATTTTTGCGGCTCAGCTTCACTAATTTATTGCACGTTAGCCAGTGGTAAATACGGTTTGTGGTTCCTATGCGCAATGGTATTTTTAATTTTTTAGCTTGCATTGCAATGGCAGCAACGGGCAAAACATGCAAAATCGCTTCCGGCTTTTCGCCTGAAATTGTTACAGTCCCATTCATAAAATTATTTACATCAATAAATTGATCCACGCTTTTGCAGGCTTCTATAACCGGCTGCGTATAAGATTTACCCATAAAGCCAATTTTCATTTCAGGAAAATGTTTTTTTAAGACGGTGGCAACAGGCAAAGTCAATACAACATCTCCAATGCTGTCTGTACGGCTGATAATGATACTTTTGGGGATGGTTTTCAACTGTTTTTGTAGCTTTTTAATTTGATTTAGAGGAAGTTGAACTTTTACTTTAATATTCAATGAGCAATTTTCAATGCTCAATGTTCAATTAGGTTCTGTGGTTTTATTGTTCCATTCAGGTGATAATGATTTTTATAATTATTCAAATGGTATTTATCTATTTTAATGAAAATAAGAAATGGATCCTTTATGACTATGGAACATTGAAAGTTAAGTATTGAACTTTTTTGGTTTCTATTACTATTTGTACTGGTAAAAATTCAGACAGTTATCGTTATGCTTTCCTCTGCCTTCAACCTTAGCAGAAAAAAAGTCTTCCAAAGGCAATACAACCTTATTAGCTTATTTTGGCTATTTTATTTCAATAAGGTAATAAGGATTTAATTCACTGTTACAAAACATTTCTACTAAGGTTTGCCATTTACTTTCTCTCATTGGATTTGTCAGGCGTCTGCATAGAATCATTTTTTCTTACATTAAAATCCCATTTATTCAAATTTTTCAATAAACCTGTAAAGGTTAAATGTGTCCCCGTTTTCAATTTCTGCTTTAATCTTATTAAAAAGATTTTCTTTATTAATATTGCTCATCCTTTTTGCCTGGATAAGATAATAAGCTTTTTCGGTAAGCAGCCAGGAATGTTTATCAATACTTTTAGGTAAAAGCTGGTGAGATTTTATTTTTTCAAATAAAATATCTATCCCTGTATTTTGGTCTGCAACTGTTTTTACAACCGGCACTTCCGCCGAAGAAATGTGCCGTGAAGGATACAGGATTTGCTTAAGATTTTTTACAAATGTATCTGCGCCCGGTCTGTCAGCTTTATTTACTACGAAAATATCGCCTATCTCCATGAGACCTGCTTTCATTGTCTGCACTTCATCACCGGCTTCGGGCACTAATACAATCACCGTAGTATCTGCCAGCCCGGCTATTTCCACTTCACTCTGGCCTACACCTACCGTTTCGACAATTATATAATCAAATCCGAAAGCTTTCATTACATCGGTAATCTCAATTATCGAGGGGTGCAATCCTCCTAAAGAGCCGCGGTTGGCCAGAGACCTTATAAACACATCAGGATGATTGTACCACCTGTTCATCCTGATACGGTCGCCAAGCAGTGCACCGAAATTAAAGGGCGAAGAAGGATCAACACATACTACGCCGACTTTTTTGCCTGCAGCAATTATTTCACCTATTAAAGCATCTGTAATCGTGCTCTTACCAGCGCCGGGAGGTCCGGTGATACCAATGACAGCAGAAACGGACGACACTGGTAAATTCATTAATATTTCCAAATATCCGCCTGCTTTGTTTTCTACCAAAGAGATGGCTCTTGCTAATGCTTTAAAAGATCCTGTTGATATTTGGGAAATCAGTTGTGTCATTTATATAAGCATAAAAACAAAAGCAATTTTTTTATCGAAGTTTTTTTTAACGCAGAGTTAGCAGAGGTTTTCGCAGAGAAACGCAGAGTTTAATAATTGTTTACGACTCTTTTTAAACATTATTTCTATTGCTGTCTTTGCGGTTCTCCACGCGTATTTTCTCTGCTCACTCTGCGTTAAAACTTTTTACCCGCAATTTTTTCCCGGTTCTCTCTCCTCCCTTTAGGGCCGGGGCTGCTATTTTATCAGCCTGTAATTTTTGTATTCACCAATTTTAAAACCTAACATGTCTTCAATTGGCTGCATTATTTTATCCTTCGTTTTCCATACAGCTTTTTTTGAATCAAAAACAAAGTTGCTGTCCTGCAAACTTATTTTTTCTTTCATTACGGCAGGATGCGAAGCTGTAAACTTTTCTAACCTGTCTACGTTTTGATAGTTAAATCCGCTATAATCTTCCTGCGCAGCAGCATTGTGCAAAAAATCAAAAGCGTGCATTTTTTTCTTTTGCAACGTATCAGACCTCACACCATTATAATGATAAACCGGCGCACTGATCTTCTTTACCCGCAGCTTTTCTCCTTTTTCACCCTGTTCGTAAGCTTCTTTGCTGCTGTAATGCCTGAAACCCTGCGAGTCGCCATAAGACCTTACTAACTTATTGTTTCTGAATATCCGTACTTCAAACTTATGCATTCGCCTCGATGTACGGATGTAATCATAACTGCCCCAAAAGTGAAGAAATGGCAAAATGAATCCTTCAACATGGTTATCATTGTTATATCGTTCAATTGCTGCAGTTATTCTTGATAAATCATTCTCGTGCATTACCTCATCAGCCTGTATGTGAAATGCCCAGTCGCCTGTAATCTTGTCTAAAGCTATATTTGCTTGCTGCGCGAAAACTTTTCCTCCTGCCCGCAGGTTCATATCCCATTTTGTATCAATAATTTTAATTTTTCCAGGATTTAATTCTGCTATGGCTTCTCTTGTTTTGTCAGAAGATTCTCCCACCGCAACTACAAATTCAGTGCATATTGGTAAAACAGATTGAATAGCTTCTAAAAAAGGATAGCCATATTCAAACCCGTTTCTTATATAAGAAAAGCCCGATATTTTCATTAATTATTTTTACATTTTTTAAAGAAAAAATTTTTACTTCGGAGCTTCCCTCTACTCCCTTCAGGGTCGGGACTTCTCTCTTACTGCCGGAGTAAATCTTTCGGTAATAAGGTCAATAATAAGTTTAAACCAGATAATGCAGCAAAACACGGCTTTTACCGCATACGGTTCAACAAACTTACTTTCAATCCAGCCGGGGGTAATGAGGTCGGTAGAAGAAAATGATGTGAATATAAGACACAGCCATAACAGTGTTTTATTTACTCTACCTGGTTTTTGTGAAAAATACCATATTGCGGCACCGCACAAAGCAATGATATAGGAAGGATTTTCTGCTTTATGATTAAAAATCACAATCCAAAGCAGAATGGATGCTACAATCTGGATTCGGAAAAAATACAATTTGTACAATGTAAACCTTAAAAGAGGAAGGCAAAAAACGATGGCCGCAACAGCAACAGCCTGAGTTTTAGGCAAATTTATCTTAAACCACGTGTGCATCCAACCCATAAAAGATATACCATAAGACGCATCAAAATCATTTTTTAGTAAAATAAGCCAGTTATGATACTGACTGATAAGACTGTTTTTTGAAACGACAATAACCGGAATGATGGCAAGTACAACGCACCATAAAATACTGTATAATAAAAAGGTGAGCTTACGCGGATAAAGAAACCAAAGCACGAAAGCCACAATACCGAACAGCTTGATAAAGACAGTTAATGAAATCAGGAAAGATGCCAGGAAAGGTTTGTCTTCTTCAAGGTAATCAAATGCAAGGATTACTAAACCCGCTATAAGTGCATTGGTTTGTGTCATCGAAAGTGAAATGGCTAATTCCAGCAAAATGAAGAGAAAAAGATATTTTAAAGAATGTTTGGGAAGCTGCAGCTTTCGTATGGCAATAAGTAAAACCGAGACATTGAGCAGGTTAAACAAAAGCAATCCCAACAGATCGGGCAGATAATAAAACAACCCCATAAAAAGCGAAAAAGCAGGGCTGTATTTATAAAGGTCGTAATGCTCGTCGGGGTAAAGAACATACAAGTTTTTGTTATTGATCAAATGTTGGAAAGATTGTCTGAAAATAACATAGTTGTTGTAATGCGTGTATTGCCGGCCGGAAGCAGCTAAAAAACTTTGAATCGCTATTGCGGCAGCAATTAAAATAATTAATGTTATCACCTGTTTTTCTGATATTCTTATATTCGCCCAACGTAAGCCCATATAAAATGAAATTATCCTGCGTAATTTTATTGCTGCTCTGTAGAAAATAAATATTGCGTAATGCTGATGTTCATTTGTTATCTGTCAGCAAATGTAGAAGTAACGAAGGTGAATTTGAAGGGATTGAATTTAAAATTTTTTATAAAAGTAAATTTGCTATGACGAACTTTATTCCCATATTTCCCTTAGGTATAGTTGTGTTTCCCGGGGAAGATCTTAACCTGCATATATTCGAGCCAAAGTATAAGCAAATGATCACCGATTGCTTTGCGGAGGCAAAACCTTTTGGCATTCCTACCGTTTTAAAAAACGGTTTAAGTGAAAAAGGAACACTTGCAGAGGTGAAAGAAATTGTGGAAGTATACGAAGACGGCAAGCTGGATATAAAAACAAAAGGCATTGCAGTTTTCAGGATATTGGAAGTGGTGAAGGAAATACCTGAAAAGCTTTATAGCGGCGCTATTGTCAACTACCCGGTTAACGAAGAAGATCAATATATTCCGCTGTTAAGAAAAGTAGTCAAAAGTATCCAGGAACTGCACAATGTTCTTAAGCTTACTAAAAATTTTAATAAACCTGAAGATGAATTGCGGTCCTATGACATCGCCCATCACATTGGTTTGTCTGTAGAGGAAGAATACGAGTTATTAGGGCTGCTGCGCGAAGACCAGCGGCTTGAATATTTAAAAAGGCATTTAAACAAAGTGCTGCCTGTGGTCAGCGAAATGGAAGTATTGAAGGAGCGGATAAAACTAAACGGACATTTTAAAAACCTGTCGGGCAATTTTGATATGTAATTGTCTGAACTGGGATTTGTGGGATTTGTGGGATTATTGGGATTTATGGGAAATAAGGAGAAGGATCAAGTTCGATTTTTTTTATTTCCCTTTAATCTATAAATAATCCAATATCGTGGTTCGATTTCCCTTTAATCTATAAATAATCCAAAAAATCGTGGTTCTGAAATAATCCTTTACATCAGCGATTAAAATCGTGGTTCTATTATGACAACTCTATGTTTTGACTTTGGAAATACGCGTCTTAAGTGTGCTGTTTTTATCAATAAAGACTTTGCTGAAGAATTTTTATTAAAAAATGATTCTGTTGAAGCGCTTCAGAGCATTTTAGAGAAATACCAGCCCGCCAGAGCTATTCTTTCGTCAGTGATTGATGATAACCCGGCTTTTGAAGAGTTGCTTCGCAATAAAACTTCTTTTCATAAACTTTCCTACGATAGCAAACTACCGGTTACGTCGCCGGTGGGTAAACCTCATACAATTGGTGCAGACAGGCTTGCGATGGTAGTGGCGGCTGTTGATCTGTATCCAAATCAGCATAATTTAGTAATAGGGCTGGGTACCTGCATTACTTACAACTTTATAAATAAGTATCACCAGTTTATTGGCGGCAGTATTTCCCCCGGCATGGAAATGCGTTTCAAATCACTTGAGTATTATACTGCCAAGCTTCCTTACATAGAAGCAGATTGGAATTTTCCGCTTTTAGGCTATGATACCAAAACCAATATTCAAAGCGGTGTAATAGCGGGAATGGCAAAAGAGATAGATGGGATTATAGATTTGTACAAAGAAAAGTTTGTCAACTTTAACGTGCATTTAACCGGGGGTGATATGGCCTATTTTGGTGCCCTGCTTAAAAATAAGATATTTGCAGACCCTACTCTAATCTACAAAGGGCTGTATGCAATTAGCGAGTACAATCATGAACCCAAAACTTAGTATTTTTTTTCTTTTTTCACTGATTTCTTTTTATGTAACGGCACAGGAAAATTCACCTTTTTCAAGATATGGACTTGGCGATACCTATCCTTCCCAAAATATAATTAACCGTGCTATGGGTGGCGTTGCAAGCACTTACGCAAATGGTCAAAGTATAAATTTAAGCAATCCGGCCGCCTACAGCGAATTAAAAATTGTAACATACGACCTTGGCCTGACGCTCGATACCCGCTCTTTAAAAAGTGTTAATCCGGTTTTGAAATACAATTCAGTAAACCTCACACCTTCTTATGTCGCATTAGGCATGCCGTTGAGCAAAAAACATAATTTAGGTCTCGCATTCGGTCTCAAACCAATATCAAAAGTCAGCTATTCAATCGAAGAAAACAGGCGTCTCCCTGCTGACAGCGTGCATTATTTGTATGAAGGAGACGGAGGTTTATACCAGGCATTTATAGGTATAGGCAAGCGATGGGGTGGCCTGCGGCTGGGTATAAATACCGGGTACATGTTTGGCCGAAAAGAAAGCAATACAATTACAACACCTGTAGACAGTGTTGCAACTTACAAATCCAACTCTCAAACGCTTACTACCTATAATAAAGTATTTATTAATGCCGGATTGCAGTATGATGCCAAACTAAGCAAAACTACTACCTTACGTTTTGGTTTTGCAGGCAACCTGAAACAAAAGCTAAGCGCTCAGCAGCAGGTAAACAGGGAGACTTTTGAATACGACGCTAACGGTGCTTTGGTAAAGGTTGACAGCATTTATCAACCTCCAGAGCTTAAAGGAAATATACAACTCCCTGTTTCATATACAGCAGGTATAAGTCTCAATTCGAGTGTTATAGATCATCTGGGCAATAAGTTCGATAAAAGTTTGATAGCAGCAGAGTATGAAAGTACAAAATGGACTGACTACCGTTTTTATGGCCAGCCTGATAAACTTATAAATAGCTGGCAGCTTAAATTGGGCGGCCAGTTTACTCCGAATCCATTAAGCATTAAAAGTTATTGGAACAGGGCTACCTACCGTGCGGGATTTTACTATGGTAAAGAAGCTGTGAATGCGGATGGAAACGACTTGCCGATATTTGGTTTTACAATCGGCACAGGCCTTCCTGTACGCAAATGGAGATCTTTTGATAATCAATATACTATTATTAATACAGCAATTGAGATTGGAAAAAGAGGAAATAAGAATAACAATATTACCGAAGGTTTTTTCAGGGTTTCGTTGGGGCTTAATTTAAGCGACATCTGGTTTGTAAAACGAAAATATGAGTAGGACAACCCATCGGGCATTCAAAATTTCAGCAGCCTTGTTCCTTGGCTGCTTTTTTATTTATTCATGTGAGAACGATATACGTGAAGTGCAGAATTTGAATCAGAAATCAATAGGCATAGAGGAAGGGAAAGATATTGAAGGCTACATGAGCCAGGATGGAAAAGTGAAGGGTAAGCTAATGGCGCCTCTGATGCTGAATTATCAGAGCGATACGCCTAAAATTGAATTTCCTAAAACGCTTCGCGTTGATTTTTATAATGACAGCGCTAAAATTGAAAGTAAGCTTTTTGCCAAATTTGGCCGCTACCTTACTAATGAAAACAAAGTGTTTTTGCGCGACAGTGTTGTCATTTTTAATATCAACGGAGATACTCTTTTTTGTAAAGAATTATATTGGGATCAGAATAAAGCAATTTTTTACACAGACAAAAATGTAATCATTCACAAGCCCGATCAAAAAATATATGGGACAGGTTTGGTTGCTGATCAAAGCTTTAAAAATATAACCATTAAAAAGGTTCATAACAGTTATCTCGATATTCCCGACAATTCTTTTTTGGGAGAATGAATGTCTGAACCGGGATTTGTGGGATTTAGGGGATTATTGGGATTGGGAAGAGATTGAAAGGTTACTTTCCTCTTTTTTTATAAAAAAACCTGGTGACTCCCGATTTATGACACTTTCTTTTCTAAGTTTCATTTTTGTGAATTTTTCTAAGTTGCAGCTTTAGAGGTAAGGAATTCTGAAGTTTATATAGTTGTAAGGAGATCAGGAATTTTTTTTTCGTTTTTGCTTTCTTTACATGAATCATTCTTATCAAACCTTTTTTGCTTCCGAAATTGTAACTTTTTTACACAAAAAAGCTGCCTTCTTTCGAAAGCAGCTTTTTTACTTGCACTTCTGATGAAAATCTTTATTTAATAAAGCTTTTTTGCAATATTGTATCATCTATACGTACAACTAACTTGTACATACCAGCTGATAAGCTTTGAATTCTCAGGGTATTATTTATTAATGATGAAACGGTGTTTTTTAACAGTAAACGTCCATTATAATCAATGATTGAAACTTCAGCTTTTTTACCTGCCTGCAGACCTGTTATAGTATACCGTAATTCTCCGTTTACTACAGGGTTTGCCTGGATAGATAATTCTGCTTTTAAAGTTTCATAGTTTATTTTAACCATTGACGAGTAAGTTACCCTGCCATCTTTATCAATCATTTTCAGCCTGTATATTGCATATTGGCTGCCAAACAGATTTGGTACATCGTTAAAGCTATATTTTGCTCCGCTGCCTGCACCTTGTGGTAATACAGTGCCTTTGGTCACCCAGTCTTTAGTAGTAATGTTGAGCTGCTCTATTTCGTAGCGGCTTACATTCACCTCTTCAGATGTTTCCCAGATAAGCTGAATTTCGTTTCTCTGTTTGTACCCGTTAAAATAAGTAAGCTTCAGAGGTAAAACAAGATCACCTAACTGTCCGCGAATAGCTCCGTTGGGAAGACCTCGGGAATAAATATTTATGTAAGTGAAACCGTTAATCATAGAGTCGACCAATGCCGGAGACAAAGTATCACTGCCCGAAATAGTTCCTTTTTTTCCAGCGAAAATGTAGGCGGGACTAAGAGGAAAAACAACCGGGCCGTTAACACCTGCCTGACCACGATCAAGATCAGCTTTGAAAACCTCCGAATTAACTGCGTTGAAAGCACCGGTTACAAATGTCGCTCCCGTGGTTTTATCTACTATCACCGCTGCATTACCAGTGGCTGTAGAAGGGTTGGCAGATGTAGGCACTTCCTGTGCTCCTGTTAGGTTAACTGCAAATACCTGCGTTTCACCGGCTGTAGTGGCAATAAGCTGTGCTCTTATTTCACCATTTGGAAAAGTTTTACTATGAACGTTTACATACATATTACCTGCTAACAGGTCAGCTTCCAGCGAGTCAGGAAGTGTAGTAGAAACAGTGATAGTGCCTGTTGAGTCACGGCTATTGGTAAGGGTTATAATAATAGGGCCGGCAACACCCGGAGCTCCCCGGTGAATATGAGAACCTGTAACCGTATCAGAAAGATTTTGATAATCACCTGCCAATTGCAAAAATTTTGTCTCTGTGTTATATGACACTATAACTGTACCTCTGGCTGCAGATTTATTAGGCGGCGTTTCCTGACTTCCAGACAGGTTTCCTGCTAAATACCGCACTGTTGTGTTATTTATAAGTTGTCCTCTTATTTCACCATTAGGGTAAGTAGATGTGTGAACATTTACGTATGAGCCGCCGGCTGAAATAGTGATTGCGTCTGCCGGGCTTACTTTAGCCACGGCATGTACAGCACCTTTAGCGGCAAAGCTATGATAGATAGGAAATAACGGAGCACCCGCAGTTCCGGGGTTTGCCAAATGAACATGTGCAAGGGTAGAGGCACCGGTGAGGCCTGCATAACTGCCTGTTACAAACACCGAGTCTGTGCCCATATCTACAAGCGCATAAGCTGATCCCGTTGCTTTTGATGAGTCAGGCGGCGTTTCCTGCGCACCCTGCAATCTTCCTGATAAGAAAGTTGTTTGTCCTTTTGTAAGCGTTAACTGTGCTCTTAATTCACCTGCAGGATGAGTTGCGGTATGCACATTGGCATACATATTTCCTGCAAGTAAAGAGTCTTCCAGTGGCTGTGTTAATGTTGCGGTAACTGATAATGTTCCGGTTGTGTCACCGGTATTTGTCAGAGTTATCACAATCGGTCCGGCCACACCAGGTTTTCCTGTATGTATGTGAGAACCGTTAATAGGTGTGGTAAGGCCTGCATAATCGCCATACAATTTCAATGTCTTGGTAGACATGTCGTATTTTACAATTACCACTCCTGAGCCTTTTTCAGCATTTGGGGGAGTTTCCTGGCTGCCTTGTAAAGTACCTTTCAGATACATGATCTGCGATTGCGAAAAAAGAAAGGAAAAAAGGGCTAAGCAAAGAATAGAAATCTTTTTCATACACAAAATATTTTTAGATTAAAAATGAAAAGTTAGCAAGAAATAAAATTCAATCAAATTTTATTTTAACAAAAAAAATAAGTACACAGGCAGAAAAGGTCTGACGAATATAAAACTATATAGCTGGCAGACTTTTTTAACCTGGTTAACTTATTTAACATAAATCTTTATAAATGGAATATCGCCGGTTAGGAAAATCTGGCCTTCAGTTAAGTGTTCTAAGCTTTGGAAGCTGGGTAACATTTCATAAACAAATAAATGACAGCAGCGCGGACGAACTCATGGGCATTGCGTATGACAATGGAATAAATTTTTTTGACAATGCGGAAGCATACGCTTTGGGAGAAAGTGAGAAAATGATGGGGCGTGTATTAAAAAGTAAAAACTGGGACCGTACTTCTATAGTCGTTTCATCAAAAGTTTTTTTTGGTTGGAGAGGTAAAGAAAACAAGCCAAACCAGACGGGACTAAGCCGTAAGCACATTACTGAAGCTTGTAATGAAGCGTTGCAGCGCTTGCAATTGGATTATCTCGATCTTTTTTTCTGCCACCGCCCAGACAAAAACGTGCCGGTAGAGGAAGTGGTATGGACAATGAATACACTGATACAACAAGGCAAAATTTTGTATTGGGGAACAAGCGAATGGAGCGCTCAGGAAATTATGCAGGCTCACATGTATGCACAGCAATACAGCCTCATCGGTCCGGCTATGGAGCAGCCCGAATACAACATGTTTAACCGCTATAAAATGGAAAATGAATTTCTTGAAATCTTTAAAACCGTTGGGCTCGGCACGACTATATGGAGCCCGCTTGCTGCAGGTTTGCTGACAGGAAAATATAATGAAGGCATTCCTGAAGGTTCAAGGCTTGCAATTGAAGGTTTTGACTGGTTAAAAGATAAACATCTCCAAAATGAAAAAATTGAAAAAGTAAAAAGGTTACAACCTGCCGCTGACAAGCTGGACTGTACTATGGCAGCTTTAAGCATTGCATGGTGTATTAAAAATCCTGATGTTACCACAGCTATTTTAGGCGCTACGAAAAAAGAACAGTTATATGATAATTTAAAATCGTTAGAGGTTTTACCAAAGCTTACAACAGAGATTATGGATGAAATTGAAGCGATTATTGAGACAAAGCCGGTATTACCAGAATATTAAATGAAAGCCGGAAGCAGGCTTCGGCAGGGCAAACGCATCTAAATTAGAAATCGGCGAATCAATAGTTTTTTAATCCCGAAGGGCTGATATATTTATAGAAACCCAAATAGTTGTGCTATTTTAAAACTCCGAAGGAGTGATAATATCATCCCTTTCGGGATTATTCAACGTATGCTAATTCCGTTTTCTATAAATATATCAGCCTTTCAGGCTCAAAAGATTAAGATGCGTTTGCCCTGCATGCTCCGGCTTTCTTATTTTTTATAACTTTTCAATGTTTATTTAACCGATTGCTGTAAATTGGCTCTATGAATACTTTTTACTTTACCATTTTTCTGATTGTAGTCACTATTATCTTTATCGGTTTTTTTGCAGGTATGGAGACAGCGTTTGCAACAGCAAACAAGCTGAGTATAGAGCTGAAGAAAAAGCAGGGAAAATCGAGCGGTATTATTTTATCCGGATTTATGGAAGAACCTGCAAAGTTTATCGGAACATGCCTCATGGGCATAAACTTTTTTTTTGTTATTTATGTGTTGCTTTTTAGCAGCTTGCTGGGCATTGTCTGGCGACTTTTTTCTATAAATAATAATTATATAATTCTCGCGGCTGATGCAGTCATTTCTGCCCTCGCAGTTCTGTTTTTTGGAGAATTTATACCTAAAGCTGTTTTCAGGGCAAAAAGTGATGATCTGCTTAGCTTTTTTGCACCTGTCATTAAATTTTTTCATGGCCTGTTCTATCCCGCTGCTTCCCTTTTGGTCAATGCGGCAGAGTGGATTTTAAAATACATATTTAATGTTCGTGTTAACGACCGGAATGAAGCATTTGGAAAAGGAAATCCTGAGCACTTTTTCCACCAGAATAAAGAGCAGGACGAGGATAGCCAGGAATTAAATTCCGAGCTATTTGAAAATGCGCTGTCGCTGCCAATGGTGAAAGTAAGGCAATGCCTGGTACCACGCACCGAGATTGAAGCTCTTGACATAAAAACTTCCATCAAAGAGGTAAGGCAGCACATGATTGATACCCGGCTGAGCAAGCTTGTTGTGTTTAAAGATAACATTGACAACATTCTTGGTTACATTCACCAGTTAGATCTTTTTAAAAACCCTGCAGATATTCAATCCATTTTACTTCCCATACCTGCAGTACCGGAGAGCATGAGCGCTACAGACCTGATTAATAAATTTACAAAAGTGCGCAAAAGCATAGCCTGGGTAGTAGATGAATTCGGAGGCACCGCAGGTATCGTAACTATGGAAGATGTGCTGGAAGAGATTTTCGGAGAAATAAAAGACGAATACGATGTGGAAGAATTTGTGGAAAAACAATTAGCCGAAGACGAATATATTTTCAGCGGCCGTCTCGAGATAGATTATCTTAATGAAAAATATGATTTTGAATTTACAGTAACCGAATCAGAAACTTTATCAGGGTATATCATTTCCAATCATGAAGCCATTCCGCATCAAAAGGAAAGAATAATTATTGACAGGTTTGAATTTGAAATTTTAAGCGTAAGCGATACAAGGATAGATATGGTAAAAATGAAAGTTCTTCGATAAAACCACGATTTACTGGATTATTAGCGATTGGTGTGAAATAAAAACTAATACTTCAATTTTGGATTTAGATAAAAATATGTATCACTAATAAAGAATTAGTAAAAGAAAAAAATTTAGTCCTCTATTCTGCTGCAAAATTTCTTTACCTGCCTGCAAATCGTAAATTAAAACCTTTCTTTCATTAATAAAATCCTAATTCTTTGTTTTGAAGTGTATACAAGTTCTGCAAACACTGCTGTTGCCATGTTATTCTAATTTTTACTATTATCATTACAGTTACCTTTGCCGCATTTTATAAAATCACGTATTTAATTATTTCATGGCAACGAGCATTTTAAAGAAACTAAGGCCCGATGGAGATGAGATGACTTTTGTTGACCACCTTGAAGAGCTTCGCTGGCATATCGTACGTTCATTGCTTGCTATATTATTTTTTGCAATATTTATTTTTATTAAGATTGACTGGGTATTTGAAAGAGTGATCACCGGCCCTCTTCATGATAATTTTGTCACCTATACTGCTATGTGTCATTTTGGCCAGTGGCTGCATTTAGGTAATACTTTGTGCATGCCTCCCATAAATATAAAATTGCAGACAACAGAATTCAGCAGCCAGTTTATGAGCAGCATTACTATTGCTTTTATGGGCGGTTTTATTGCAGCTTTTCCTTATGTTTTTTGGGAAGTGTGGCGTTTTATAAAACCTGCTTTAAAACCATCAGAACTTAAAAGCACCCGCGGCAGTATTTTTTACGTTTCTCTTTTCTTTTTCCTTGGTGCCGCATTCGGCTATTTTTTACTTGGCCCTTTTACATTCAATTTTCTTGCAAACTATACTTTGGGCACATCACAAATTTTAGAAACAAGGCCAACTTTAAATGATTACCTCGAAAATTTGGTTGATATAATTATTGGTTGCGGATTGGCATTTGAGTTACCCGTTTTAACCTACGTACTTACTAAAATAGGTTTAATAACACCTGATTTTTTAACTTCATACCGCAAATATGCTATCGTAGTTATATTAGTAGTGGCTGCAGTTATAACCCCCAGTCCCGACTGGACCAGTCAAACACTTGTGTTTATTCCTTTGTTTTTGTTGTACCAGTTAAGTATCGTTGTATCTAAACGTGCCTTTAAAGAGATGAAAAAGCACGATGAAGAAGAATGGGATTAAAACAGATAAAAGTTGATTTTATAATGAATATAGACTTTGACCGGTCAAAACCTGTTGCAGTCGGCGCAGACCATGCAGGTTTTGAATATAAAACCGAGATTGTAAAACACCTGAATAAACTCGGTTACCAGGTAGCCGATTATGGCAGTTATTCTGCAAACTCAGTTGATTATCCTGACTTTGCCCATCCTGCCGCTGACAGTGTTGAAAAAGATGAAACGGCATGCGGCATTTTAATTTGCGGCAGCGCAAATGGCGTAGCAATCACTGCCAATAAACATAAGGGAATTCGTGCTGCGTTGTGCTGGCAAAAAGAAATCGCTGAACTATCACGTAAACATAATAACGCAAATATAGTCTGCCTGCCTGCACGCTTTATAAGCCTGCAAAATGCTTTTGATATAATAAATACCTTTTTAAACACTTCCTTTGAAGGCGGAAGACATGAAGTAAGAGTAAACAAAATACCCTGTTCGTAAAAAATCTAAGGAAAATCATCAATGAAGAAATTTCTATTGCCCGCTTTTTTATTGTTATTTGTCACAACTTTTTCTCAAAAGCAACAAACTGATTTTGCTAATAAATATGCTCAAACCATTACACCGGCAGGCCTTAAGGAAAAGTTGTCGGTAATAGCAGGTGCAGAGATGGAAGGCCGGGAAACTGCTACACCAGGCCAGCGAAAAGCAGCAGCTTTTATTGAAAATCATTTTCAAAAATTAGGTCTGTTGCCGGGTACGACAGGGGGTTACCAAATGCAGTTTCCGGTTTACCAGGATACGCTGATTGAAGCAAGCCTGCAGGTAAATGAAAAGATGCATAAGTCAGACAGCAGTTTTACATTAAATATTACCTCCGCTGCCAACGGCACCTACAGTATTGATGAAATTGTTTTTGCTTCTTATGGAATAGTTGACTCCGCACGCAATGATTATAAAGACTTTAATATAAAGGGAAAATGGGTATTAATATTTGAAGGCGATCCGGGTGATGATGATGACGCTGCAGGTAAAAAAAGCAGGTATAGTAATGTGGTGAAAGTACTGCAGGCGAAAGCTTTGGGTGCAAAAGGTATTTTTATTATGTCTGAAGATTTTGAAAAAAAGACATCATTTGCTTCAAAGGGCAGAATGTATTTGAAAAAGTCTCCGGCAGAAAGTGTTCCGGTAATTACAGTTTCAAGCGAGTTGGCTCATCAACTATTAAGATTAAATCCTGCAAATTTGTTGGAAAGCATTAAAAATATACCCGCCGGTGATTATAAGACAAAAGTGCAGTTTTTAATAAATAAAAGAACGCTTAGTCTTCAAAGCAGCAATGTTATTGCTGTTTTACCGGGAACAAATAAGAAAGATGAGTACGTGCTTATTACCAGTCATTACGATCATCTTGGCAAAAAGGGCAAAGAAATATACTATGGAGCAGATGATGATGGCTCGGGCACCACAAGTGTATTGCAGATTGCAGAGGCTTTTGCAAAAGCAAAAAATGAAGGGCACGGGCCGGCAAGAAGCATTGTTTTTATGACGGTTTCAGGTGAAGAAAAAGGTTTGCTTGGCTCTGAATTTTATAGCGAACATCCGTCTTTTCCCCTTAATAAAATATCGGCCGATTTGAATATAGATATGGTTGGCCGTATTGATCCTGGTTATAAAGGTGATTCTTTAAATTATCTTTACATTATCGGAGACGATAAATTAAGCAGCAATCTGCAGCCCGTAACAGACTCAGTTAATAAAAAATATCTCAAACTGCAGCTCGACCGCCGGTTTAATGATCTCAATGATTCTAACCGTTTTTATTATCGTTCTGATCATTACAATTTTGCTAAAAACGGCGTTCCCATAATATTTTACTTCAATGGCACGCATGCCGATTATCATCGCCCTACAGATACAGTTGATAAAATAAATTTTGACCTGATGGCTAAACGAGTAAAGCTTGTATTTTACACTGCCTGGGAAATGGCCAACAGGAATGAGATGATGAAAAGAGATATAACTCTTCAAAAATGATTTTCAGTTTTCTGTAATTAAGGATAATAACTTTGGATACTTATAATTATTAGCGTAATAAGGATTCGATTATCTAAATTTGAATAAAGAAACAGATAAATGTCTTCCATTGTAAAAATATTACCGCATTATACTTACGACGATTGGGTAAACTGGGAAGGTCAATGGGAATTGATTGACGGTATTCCTTACGCCATGAGCCCGATGCCTGTTCCTAAACATCAAAGAATTGCAGCTAATGTTTTGTCTGAGTTTAGAATGGAACTTAAAAAATGTAAAAGCTGTAAGGTGTATCAACCTATAGATTATAAAATATCTGATGAAATAATTGTGCAGCCAGATATGCTTGTCATTTGTGGCAAAATAGATAAAAAATTCCTTGATTTTCCTCCCGCTTTGGTTGTTGAAATTTTATCTCCTTCTACAGCTTTAAAAGACAGGCACAGCAAGTTTGGTATTTACGAAGAGCAGCAAATAAAGTATTATCTTATCATTTCCTTAGAAAAAGAAGAAGTTGAAATTTATACGATAGAAGACGGTACTTATCAGCTAAAACAGACAGGAAGAGATTTTAGTTATACATTTTATTTTGATGCAGATTGCACCGTCACTGTTGATTTTGGAGAAATATGGTAAAAATTGTCTGAACCTGGATTTATAAGATTTTCAGGATTATTTGGATTGGCTTAATGAATGTATTTAATTTTTCCAACATTATTTTTAAATCATACCTGAATTATTTTAAGTTGCAAGGGATTCGATATATCTGAATTTGAGTAAGAAAGGTAGAAAAAGTCAAAAAAAACCGGTAAAAGTAATTATATCCCTAAACCAATTTTTATGACTAAAGCCACCACTTTGGCTTCTTTCACCCATTCTTTTACAAAAACTAACATAATGAAAACTGCTGCTATTTTTTTGTTTTTTGTGCTCACGGCAATGAGTTCTGTTGCATCTTATAAACTTATTGATACAACAAATTATTATACATCATTTGACAGCACAAAAATTTATTATGAAGTAACGGGAAAGGGATATCCTGTTATATTAGTGCATGGCTTTATAATGACCGGCGAAGGATGGAAGAAAACAGAAGTGTACAAAGAATTGCAGAATGCCGGCTATAAAGTTATAACAATGGACATGCGCGGAAACGGAAGGTCGGGCAAACCCCACACAGCCGAAGCCTACGCGAATGATGCCGAAGCAAAAGACATTATGGGACTTGCAGATTTCTTAGGTATACATAAATATAATGTTATCGGTTATTCGCGGGGTTCTATTATAACTGCACGGTTATTAGTGTCAGACAAGCGGATTAACAAGGCAGTGATGGGCGGCATGGGAACAGATTTTACCAACCCGGAATGGCCAAGAAGAAAAATGTTTTACCGGGCACTCTCAGGAGACACGGTTAAAGAACTGGAGGGTATGGTAAAGAATGTACAAAAAGCAGGTCTTGACCAGCAAGCTCTCGCTTATTTACAAAAAGAACAGCCATCAACACCGAAAGAAACTTTATCTAAAGTAAAACGACCAATACTGGTAATATGCGGAGATAAGGACACCGACAACGGTAATGCCAGAGAACTTGCTGATCTTTTTCCAAATGGTCACTTTGCACAAGTGCCGGGAGATCATGGTGCGGCCTTAGGGACAAAAGAATTTGCTGATGAGGTTATAAAGTTTTTTAAGAATTTATACTAAAACATGTAGTTAGCGAACTGAATTAAAGAACCAAAAAGCATGAGAAAAGCTTCTTGGTTCTTTATAAGTTTTTTCAAAACAAGAGCTTATAAACTTCCTGCACCTCACCAACAAGAATTACCTGTATCCCCGTTTTTTGTTTGTCAAATCCTTTTTTATTATATTTTGAAACGATTATTTTTTCAAAACCTAACTTTTCCGCTTCGGCAATTCTTTGCTCAATTCGGTTAACGGCGCGTATTTCACCGTTTAAACCAACTTCCCCGGCGAAACATACTTTTTGAGGCAACGGCACATCTTCAAAGCTGCTTAACAAAGCACAGATAACAGATAAATCAATGGAAGGATCTTCCACTTTAAGACCGCCGGCAATATTTACAAAAACATCTTTTACTCCAAAATGAAAGCCGCCACGTTTTTCTAAAACGGCCAGCAGTAACTGAAGCCGTCTCAGGTCAAAACCACTTACAGTTCGCTGCGGAGTGCCATAAACGCTTTGGGTTACCAGCGCCTGCACTTCTATCAGCAAAGGTCTCATACCTTCGAGCGTTGCTGCAATAGCGCTTCCGCTTAGCTGATCTTCTTTTTGGGTAATCAGTATTTCTGACGGATTTGTTACACTTCGCATACCATCTCCGGTCATTTCATAAATACCAAGCTCAGCGTTACTTCCAAAGCGGTTTTTAACAGTACGAAGGATTCTATATGCATAATGCCGGTCTCCTTCAAACTGAAGAACCGTATCAACCATGTGCTCAAGTATTTTCGGCCCGGCTATGCTTCCGTCTTTTGTTATGTGGCCGATTAAAAATACGGGTGTGTTTGTTTCTTTGGCAAACCTTTGAAACTCAGCCGCACATTCTCGTATCTGCGAAACACTGCCAGGCGAAGACTCTATAAAATTTGATTGTAAAGTCTGAATAGAATCTATAATTACTAATTGCGGCCGCAACTTTTTTATTTCCTGGAATAAAACACTTGTTTCAGTTTCGGTCAAAAGGTAGAAGTCTTTGTTAGAAGCCTTTAACCTGTCTGCACGCATTTTTATTTGCTGCTCACTTTCTTCTCCGCTTATATATAGTGTGCTTACGCCTTGCAAATGCAGGCCTGTCTGCAAAAACAGTGTGCTTTTTCCAATACCAGGTTCTCCCGCCACCAAAATAATACTGCCGGGAACAATGCCGCCGCCAAGAACACGGTTTAGTTCGGTATCTGCTGTTAAAATACGATCTTCTTCTGTCGCGCTTACTTTATTAAGTAGAATAGTTTTTGCAGTCCGTTTACCGATATTGTAATCTTTCCAGCCGTTGTCATTTTTTTCGATGCCTTTAGAGATAACTTCTTCTGCAAAAGTATTCCATGAACTGCAGGAAGGGCATTTCCCCAGCCATTTAGCGCTTTCGTACCCGCAGTTACTACAGAAATAGGCTGTCTTAACTTTACTCATGCCCAAAGATAATTTTGAAATATGATGCACATAGTAAAACGAACAAAAACAGCATAAAAACTCATTTAAATACAAAAGGGTTGGTAAGAATACCAACCCTGTTTACTTACTAACCCATTAAATTCTGCCACTAAATTACAAATATGAGTCACATTTCAAAAATTATTTTTTGCCGTGTGAATAACTTTTAGGGATGCTTTTTTCACCTTTGACAGTATTTTTTTTTATAAAAAGAGCAAAAACAAAGGATTTTAAGGGGAAAACCTGTTAAACTCACAGTTGCGAAATGAGCGATTTACTTACATATCTGCAGCACTTCGCTTCGCTGTTTTTTCGTGGAATAAGGACTCAAACTTTGGGCTTTCTGTATTTTTCCATTTATCCCAAAAAGTAAAATACAAGCCGAAATTGTATTTGAATTGCTTATGATGCAATGAATGATGCGTGGCGCCAATTATCCATTTTCCTATAAAATGCTTTTGAAAGTTTGCCGGGTATGTTTCTATTTCAAGATGATTGATAACACTTGAAAAAGTCATAACAGTAAGCTGAAATAACAGTACATAAACGTTCATAGGAAGAATTATGATTGTAAGCGGCAAAATAACTGCCTGCAATAATCCCTCGAGCGGGTGAAAAGAAAACGCTGTCCACGCGCTGGTAGTATTACTGTCGTGATGCACTTTATGTAATAATCTGAACACCGCAGGCCGGTGCATCCAACGGTGAAGCCAGTAATAATAAGTCTCGTGTATAAGCATTGATATCAAAAGGCTTACCGGCAGGTACCATAACGGGTAATCATGTATATCAACATACAAACTTGTATCACCCTTTTGCCAAAGAAGTGCAGTAATTGAACCGGCAACAGCAAAAATCAGAGAAGTAAAAACCGACCATTTAACCTCTGTATAAAATTGCTTTTTATCTGCTGCCTTTTTGCTTAAGCTTCTGGCAGCCCACTTATCTTTTTTTATAATATAAAACCAAAGATGAAACAAACCTGCAATTAACAAATAACGGCCTGCAACAACTAAAAACATAAGTATAGTTATAACACCGAAAATGACCGGATTCGAAAAATCAGGAAGAGTTACGACTGGCATCTTTAAGAATATAAAACAAGGACTGGTTTAATTTTTTTTAGAAAAGTTACTTAATTAAAAACAGAATGATTGTTTGAAGTAAAAAATAAGATATGCTTAAATTTTAATTTCTTCTTCATTCTGATCGAAGAAACGAAACTCAACAATGTGATAGTTATTATTGGGTAATATCTTTATATTAGTCTTAAATTTCTTATTCCACTTATATTTAATTGAATTAAAAAACCAGCCTTTTGTAAGATGGGAATAAACAATGGGATTTACATACAAAGTAAGGCTTTTATGCTGATGCGTTACAAGATACAGCAGCTTTTTTTCAATCTCATCTACCAGCAATACAGTTGAAGATATTTTTCCCGTGCCATTGCAGGCAGGGCAAACTTCCGAGGTATTAATGGTCATTTCCGGCTTCATCCTTTGCCGCGTAATTTGCATTATTCCAAACTTCGATATAGGAAGCACCGCATGTCGTGCCCTGTCAGTCCGCATAAATTCGTCCATAGCTTCCTGCAGCTTTCTTCTGTTGTCAGGAAGCTTCATATCTATAAAATCAACAACTATAATACCTCCGATGTCTCTGAGCCTAAGCTGGCGCGCAATTTCTTCAGCAGCTTCCATGTTGGTCTGCAACGCGTTTTCTTCCTGGTTATTACCCACGCTTTTGTACCCGCTGTTTACATCTATTACATGTAAAGCCTCTGTATGTTCGATAATTAAATATGCACCGCTGGAAAGGTTAACTGTTTTACCAAATGCACTTTTTACCTGTTTTGTAATACCATAATGGTCAAAAATAGATAAACCGTTCTGGTAAATTCCTACTATATCAGCTTTTTCAGGAGCAATTTTTTGAATATATCCTTTTGTTTCGTCATAAATATTTCTGTCATTCACCATAATTCTGTTGAAATCTTCTGTAAGAAGATCGCGAAGTATACTGGTTGCCTTTGTTTGCTCGCTCAGGATTTTTACAGGCGCTTCAGCTCCTTTTAAATTTTTTTGGATAGATTTCCACGTATTTATAAGCGCAGCAAGATCTTCGTGCAGTTCGGCAGTATTTTTTCCTTCAGCAGCGGTGCGTACAATTACCCCAAAATTCTTCTCTTTTACAGCTTCTACTATTTTCTGCAGACGCTTCCGCTCATCGCTGCTGTGTATCTTTTTAGAAACAGCTACTATATCATTAAAAGGGGTAAGTACAACAAAGCGCCCGGGTAAAGAAATCTCACAACTAAGCCGCGGCCCCTTGGCGGCAATCGGTTCTTTTAATATTTGGACCAAAACATTCGGCTTTGCGCTCAGCACATCATTGATCTTACCTGTTTTAACAATTTCAGGTTCTACAGCAAACTTAGTAAAATCAATACCGTTTTCAGACTTATCAGCAATGCTCAACTGGGTAAACTTCAGGATTGACCGGGCAAAAGGGCTCAAATCGGTATAATGCAAAAAAGCATCTTTTTCAAAACCAACGTCTATAAATGCAGCATTTAATCCGGGAATTAGCTTTTTCACTTTCCCAAGGTATATATCTCCTACGCCAAATGCGGCGCCAGTCTTATCGTTATGAAGCTCTACCAGTTTTTTATCTTCCAATAAAGCTATCTCTACTCCCTGCGGAGTAGAATTAATAATTAATTCTTTGTTCAAAATTGCAACTTTTTAATATTCATACATCACTCAATATAGAGTATACCACTTTTTAAACGTGCTGAAACAGCACAGAAGTATCATGCCACTTTTTTTATTGATAAGGTAAGGTAAAAGTTGCAAAACAAATGGTTTGGGGAACCAGCAGAAAGTTGCGAATGCCGGAGGCAGTAAATACCCCCGGCATTGCTGTTAATGACAGGATAAGAAGACAAGTTACTTCTTCTTATGACGATTTTTTCTCAGTCTCTTTTTTCGTTTATGGGTAGCAATTTTATGACGCTTTCTTTTCTTTCCGCAAGGCATAGTGTAATAATTTTAGTTTATAAAAAATTAATGTTATTGTAACGCTTTTATTCTGCTGTCCAATTCTTTTTGTGCTTCAGGGTTAGCAACTTTCCCTTTTACAACTTTATACCATTTGATTGCATTTGCTTTATCACCTTTTTGATCGTATGCCTCTGCCAGGTTTAAGATAGCTTCAAGGTTATCAGGCTCTTTACTGACTATAATTGTAAAATGCTCAATAGCTTTATCAAACTGCCCGCTTCTGACACCTCCTAATCCTAAAATCATCTGGCCAAACATATTACCCGGATCTCTTTGGACTACTTCCCTTATCGCTGCAATACCTTCCATCGGATTTTCGGAAATATTGCCGAAAATATAGCATGCACCTAAACCAATTTTGCTGCTGTCATTTGCCGGGTTTATCTCTAAAGCCTGTTTAAAAAGATCTTTTGCATTCGCAGCTAACCAATTTTGCATAGGAGGATCTGTCTCCGTTTTCAAATTATTTAAAAACAAATGGGCTGCAAAGGTGAGGCTTTTTTCAGAATTTTCCAACTTAGCTGCCTGGGCAGTATAAAACGCATAAGGTTCAAACATTTTTAGCGTGTCTCTCCAAAACGAAGCGAGCTGCCGGTCTACACTGATTTGCTGGTTTTTAACGTCTCCTCTTTTTACACTGTTTTCTAAAGAGGTTACTTTTTGTAATTGCTGCGGGGCCAGTTTTTCTTTAGCTTGCGTAAGTAATTCTTCTGTCTCTAACTTCTTTGGCTGGTGAGGGGTGTGGGAAGCCAGCGAAACTGGCTTCCTGGGAGGAATTGTATTTCCGAAAAAAAATAACATAATAAGCAACAAAAAACCACTGCTTATCAAAATAACTTGTTGTTTATTCACACTTAACTGATTATACGACAAAAGTAAATCAATTAAAAGTGCAGATGTTAGTAAGTAAGTTAAAAAGCACAGCAGTAACCCAAACTATAGTATGAACACTTATATTAGTCCCTGATGTTTCCTTTTGCTTTTTACTTCACTTACAAATTCTTTTGCTGGCTTAAATGCAGGAATAAAATGCTCCGGTATCTCTACAGCAACATTTCTTTTTATATTTCTGCCGATTTTTGCAGCTCTTTTTTTGGTGATAAAACTTCCAAAACCACGTATATATATGTTTTCGCCCAGAGAAAGACTGTCTTTTATCTCTTTAAACATGGTTTCTAATGTCACCAAAACATCTACTTTTGGAATGCCCGTTTTTTCTGAAATTTGATTTATTAAGTCTGACTTTCTCATTAACAATTTGTTTTTTTCGTTTCTGCACTATTCCAGATAACATTTTATAATAAGGAGTAACAGGATAATTGGGTTCTTTTGATATATTTATTATTTCTGCGTGATCAACTTTTTTAAAGAAATATTAAATAAATATCAATTATTTGTTCTTATCTGGTATTGATATTATATCCCACATTATATATTTACGAAGAAATATGAAAAAAATATTTACAAGTAAATTGTTGGGATGGCATTTTAAGGACAATAAAAGAACCATGCCATGGAAAGGGGAAAAAGACCCGTATAAAATATGGATAAGTGAAATAATACTTCAACAAACCCGTGTAGCACAAGGACTTGAATATTATAATAATTTTATTAAAGAATTTCCTACTGTTAAAAATCTCGCTTTAGCTTCTGAGGAGTCTGTATTTAAAGTATGGGAAGGCCTTGGCTACTACACAAGGTGTAAAAATATTATTTTTACGGCAAGGCACATTCTTAATGATTTAGACGGAAGATTTCCCCGCACTTATGATGATATAATAGCCCTAAAAGGCATCGGGCCTTATACTGCTGCTGCTATTTCTTCTTTTGCGTATGGACTTCCACACGCAGTGGCGGATGGAAATGTCTTCAGGGTATTGTCGAGATATTTTGGGGAAGCTCTTCCCGTAGACTCTGTCAAAGGAAAAGAATACTTTGCCAGGCTGGCAAATGAATTATTGTATAAAAAAGACTCTGGGGCTTTTAACCAGGCTATTATGGATTTTGGGGCGACTGTCTGCAAGCCTCAAATCCCAAATTGCAGTTATTGTATTTTTCAAAAAAATTGCATTGCTTATCATGAAGGCCTGGTAAACCAGCTGCCGGTGAAAGAAAAGCAGCTGGTAAAAAAGAAAAGATGGTTTACCTATTTTATCTTTAGCGTGGAGGATAAAATTTTAATAAATAAAAGAACAGAAAAAGATATATGGCAAAATCTGTACGAATTTTATTTATTTGAAACCGCTAAAGAAAATGTCTGGAAAAACAAAGAAATAGAACAATGGCTGCATGATCAGCTTAGTATTGAAAAATGTACGATTGATAATATTTCACCAATATTTACCCAGCAATTAACGCATCAGCATTTGCAGGGCAGGTTTATAGGCATAAGCCTTTACCAGGTTCCTGATGCTCTGTGCCATTTTATGGAAGTAAATAAAGAAGATATTCCGTCATTTCCTTTTCCTAAATTTATTAATCAATACCTGCAACAAACTAAAAAAATATAATTATAAAAGCAGTAAAAAAGCAAAAATCTTTAGAAAAAAACATATCGCATTTAATAGTGAAATAGCTCAAAATAGAAGAGGCGCCGCCAGAAAATGGTTCTTCTGCTAAAAAAATTTCAAATAATCAAATAATTTTCTTGTAATTATTCAATTATCTTATAAAAAAAAGTAACTTTAAACAGCTAATACAATAAGGCAGGTTCATCTTAAATACGATTATTTATGAGAGGCGTAAACCGTGTAATGCTTATTGGCAATCTTGGAAAAGATCCGGAAATGCAATACCTGGAAGGAAACATAGGAGTGGCAAAATTTAGTCTTGCAACTACTGAAACTTATAAAGACAGGGGCGGAAGGCTCGTTTCGCAAACCGAATGGCATATCGTAGTGCTATGGAGAGGCCTTGCCAATCTGGCTCAAAAATACCTGCACAAAGGCAGCCTGGTATATATTGAAGGCCGCTTAAGAACACGAAGCTGGGAAGATAAAGAAGGCAATAAAAAATTTGCAACCGAAGTGGTGGGAGACAATCTTATTATGCTTGACAAACGCGGCGAAAATCATGGTTTTAATAACGGAGGCAATCTTGACAATCTTGAAGAAATAAGTAATACAGAAATTCCGCCTATTGGCGAAACCTCTGAAGATCTTCCTTTTTAAAAGTATGAACTGATAAAATTAATATATTCGCAAATAAGTATGCATTTACGCAAATGCTGTTTTACTAACCTAACCCTGTTGCTTTGGATCATCACCCGGCATTTTTCTGCTTTCTCGATACCGCTAATCCTGTTGCTGTTAATTCGCAGGCTGTTACAGTTTCAATCTTTTTATTAATTATTTTATTATTAATCTCATTTTTTATTGCAGGCGCACAGGTAGCTTATTTTTCGCTTTCTTATAAGGATATTAATATGCTCAAAACCAAGCAGCAACCCGGTTATAAGCGTATTGTGGATTTGCTGGAAAGCCCTAAAACATTACTTGCATCATTGGTAATAGCCAGTAGTTTTGTCAATATTGCCATAATTCTTATTTCAAATTTTATAATAGATGCAGTCATTGTTTTTAATCACCAGTTGTGGTGGGTCGTATTTTTAATCAAAGTTCTGTCGGTTACATTTTTGCTTGTTTTGTTTGGAGAAGTGATGCCAAAAGTAATGGCTGCGCAAAATAGTATCAGGTTTGCAAAAGATGCAGGACCGCTGGTAGAAGGAATTTCATTGCTTTTTAAAGGCCTGAGCAGAAGGTTTGTGGGCATTTCTGATTTTATAGAAAAGAAACTGACCCGAAAGTCAAATACGTCTTACAGCCTCGAAGAGCTTGATCACGCAATTGACATAACAACAGAAAGTGAAGCTTCGCAAAAAGAAAAAAACATACTCAAGGGAATTGTAAAATTCAGCAACATTACTGCAAAGCAGGTTATGAAAGCAAGGCTTGACGTAAGCGGCATTGACTATTCAACATCTTTTACTGACTTAGTAAAAAAGGTCGAAGATCTTCACTACAGCAGGCTGCCGGTTTACAAGGAAAACCTCGACGATCTGGTGGGCATCTTACATACAAAAGATCTTTTGCCCTACCTGGAAAATTTACCGGGTTTTGATTGGCATTCCTTGATGAAACCTCCTTTTTTTATACATGAGCAAAAAATGATCGAAGACCTGCTGCAGGAGTTCCAGGTAAAAAGAATACACTTTGCTGTAGTAGTAGATGAGTTTGGAGGCACAAGCGGTATTGTAACTCTTGAAGATATTTTAGAAGAAATAATCGGTGAAATAAAAGACGAATTTGATGATGACGATACCGGTCATACAAAAATAGACGATTTCAACTATATCTTCGATGGAAGGATTATGATACACGATGTATGCAGAGTAATGGAGCTGCCTATGGAAACTTTTGATGAAGTAAGAGGCGAAAGCGAATCGCTGGCAGGGCTGGTATTGGAACTGGCAGGCGAAATACCTGCAGCCAACGAAGTTATAACAAGCGGCGATTTTGAATTTACCGTTTTGGAAGTAGAAAAAAACAGGCTGCAAAAAATTAAGATTACTATAAAACCTAAATTAAAACAGTAAGCGTAGTTTTGAATGGATTAATTAAAATTTCTTTGAGAAAAACTCCTGCTTTTTTTATTTATAGGCGATATTCAATTTTTACAAAAAAACGCTCGTTTTTCTTCACTATCGTCTACGGACTATGGACTATTGTCTTACTTTCATGCAACAGCGATTATACGCCTAAGCCAAGAGGATATTTCAAGATTAACTTCCCTAAAAAGCAATACCAGTCTTTTAACCAACCTGGTTATCCTTACTCTTTCGAATATCCTGTGTATGCAAAGGTTTTAAAAGACAGCAGTTTTTTTGGCGATAGCACCGAAAATCCCTGGTGGATAAATGTTGATTTTCCCCGGTTTAATGGACGGGTTTATATCAGTTATAAGGAAATCGGCAAAAATAAGTTTAACAAGCTGATAAACGATTCCTACAAATTAACCAATAAAAATACCGTTAAAGCATACAGCATAGATGACTCGCTCATCACAAACCCTAACAATGTCCATGGCATTTTTTTTAAAGTGGGCGGAGATGTAGCCACTGCTAACCAGTTTCTTTTAACTGACACCACAAAACATTTTCTCCGGGGCGCACTCTATTTTGATGCTACGCCAAATGAAGACTCCCTGGGTATCGTAAACAAGTTTTTAATAGAAGATGTCAGGCATTTAATTAATACCTTTAAATGGAAGCAATAGAATCATCTGATAATATTTTATCAGTTTCGTATAATTTTGTTTAATAATAATGTAAACTCCCTTCAGGGCCGGGCATGATAGCAATTGACAACGTACTGGTAAGTGACGAGGTTGTGGAAGAACAATTTGTCTGTGACCTTACAAAATGCAAAGGTGGCTGCTGTGAAGATGGCGATGCCGGTGCGCCACTTGAAACCAGTGAGTTAAACCACCTCATCAACTTTCATGAATCAATAAAAGAATACATGTCAGCCGAAGGAATAAGGGAAATAGAGAAAGTAGGAAAATATGTGTATGACCAGGAGTTTGGCTGGGTGACACCTACAGTAAACGGTAAAATGTGCGCCTACGGCTATCGCGATAAACAAGGCATTATAAAATGCGCCATCGAGCAGGCATATAACGATGATAAAATAAGCTGGAAGAAACCAATAAGCTGTCATCTCTTCCCGATACGGATTAAAAAAAGCAAAGACGGAAAGACAGATTATGTAAATTATGAGCCCCGGCCAGACCTTTGCGCTGCTGCCTGTAAACTTGGTAAAAAATTAAAAGTGCCAGCCTATATTTTTTTGAAAGAAGCGATTATAAGAAAATACGGAGAAGTATTTTATGAAACCCTTGAGGCAACAGCAAAACACATGCAAGAAACGAAGTAAATTTTCTTTTATATAAACGAAAATATTCTTACTTTTATATAAATTACTTCTTATGCCCTGGGTTGCCGATAATAGACAAAATAAAAACAGTGAAAGAAAGATTGTAAGGCTGCCTGCAAAGAAAAAAACAATAAAGGCAGAAACATCACATGTATCCCCTGACGCTGTTTTAAAAAAATATCGTAAGCTTTTTCTTGACAATAACAGCATTATTACCAATGCTCAGCAAGGAGTAGAAATATCAGCAGTAGCTGATTTTGCACTCTTATCATGTAAAACTCAAAAAGAAATTGCAGAATTAATACATATTACTGCAAAAACTTTACAAAATTACAGTGCAGGTTTAAAGAGACTTCCTACTCTGCAAAGTGAATTGTTATTAAAATTATTTGCTTTATATGATAAAGGATTAGGAATATTTGATGGCGTTGCAAGTTTTAATGCCTGGCTTCATTCACCTGCGTTTGGCCTATATAACCAAATACCGGAAATATTATTAACTACTTCGACAGGAATAAATCTTGTAATGGACGAATTAATACGAATTGAATATGGAGATTTATGCGGATAACTAATGCTTATATATAGAATCTCTAAAAATATCTATGCCAAAAAATTGGCGGCTTCAGGAAAAGAAAACAGATGGAACACCGGAGAAATATACGTAATCTATTGTGCATCTTCTTTGTGCCTTGCCTCTTTGGAAGTAGTTGTAAATACGAGTGGAAAATTATTAATTAACCAAAACTTCAGCAGTGTAATAATAGAAATTCCGGAAAAGATCACAACAACAATTGTTGATGTAAAAACTCTTCCCGCAACCTGGAAAGAGATAGAGCAAAAAAGTTATACACAACAAATAGGAGATAATTGGTATAACAAACAGGAAACGTTGCTCCTGCAGGTTCCTTCGGCAATAATCAGCAGAGAAGTAAATTACCTTATTAATACAAAACATCCTGACTTTAGTAACGTACTTATTGCTGAAATTGATGGTTTTATGTTTGATAGAAGAATCAAAAGCTAAACCCCAAACCCCTAAAGGGGCTTACCTTACCCGATGACTTAATTGACCCAATGACTTAATGACTAAAACATGAATGAAACAGCAGAATCCTTTAAAGCAAAGAGCACGATAAAATCAGGCGATTATGAACACCGCCGCAAGATTAATTTTAATATAAGTAAATACAACGCTGTAGTTCCTGCAGGTAAATTTCAGTTCTCCGAACTGATGTCAGCTCGCGAAAGAGCGAAAAATGCCAAGTGGCGTGCTATCGAGACTCTTGACCAGCAACTGGAACAATTTGAAATGCAGATTACAAAACGCGGAGCAAAAGTAATCTGGGCAGAAACTGCAGAAAACGCTTTAGATGAAATCGGTAAAATCTGCAAAGAAAAAAACTGCAAAACGCTGGTAAAAAGCAAGAGCATGGCCACCGAAGAAATTCACCTGAATAAGTTTTTGCAAAAGCAGGGTATCGAAAGCGTAGAGACAGACCTTGGCGAATACATTCAGCAATTAGACGATGAGCCGCCTTATCATATCGTTACGCCAGCCATGCATAAAAGCAAGGAAGATGTTGCCAGACTTTTTGCTGATAAATTAGGAACACCTTCAAACCTGACGCCTGAACAACTGACATTAGTTGCACGGCAAAAGCTAAGAGAAAAATTTATGGAGGCCGAAGTGGGTGTTACCGGGGCTAATTTTATAATATCTGACATCGGCGCAATTGCCATTACAGAAAATGAAGGAAATGCAAGGTTAAGCTGTGCCTTTCCCAAAACGCATATTGTAGTGGTGGGTATTGAAAAAGTTATACCTACAATGGCCGACCTCGGCTTGTTTTGGCCTTTGCTGGCTACTTATGGCACAGGTCAAAAAATTACCGTTTATAATACAATTGTTACAGGCCCTAAACAGGAAGGAGAGATTGACGGACCTGAAGAAATGTATGTTATTCTTTTAGACAACGGTCGTACAAAATTGTTGGAAAACCCAAAAACAAGAGAGGCATTATATTGTATCCGTTGCGGCGCCTGCCTTAATGCCTGTCCCGTATATAAAAACATTGGCGGTCATTCTTATGAAACAACTTATAGCGGCCCGATTGGCAGTGTAATTACGCCGCATCTCAAAGAAATGGATGAATACAAGCATTTAAGCTATGCATCATCGCTTTGCGGAAACTGTACGGAAGTCTGCCCGGTAAGGATAAACCTGCACGAACTTTTGCTTGAAAACCGGCACGAATCAGTGGAATTTGGAATGACATCATTCGGAGAAAAAATAGCCTGGAAAGCCTGGAAGAAAGGCAGCCTGAACCGTAAAATGATGAATATGGGCAACGGCAAAATGAAGAACTGGCTGATAAATAAAGTTTTTAAAAGCTGGACAACCCACAGAAGCGATCTCAACTTTAGCGAGAAAACCTTTAACCAGATGTGGGAAGAAAGAAAAGGAAAGTAAAAGGAGTTTTTTTGTAAATTTGATAAATAAGCAATTGTTATGAAAGCGATTGAATTAGATAAGCCTTTAACAGAAGAAGAATATTTTCTTTTTGAAGAAAAAAATGAATTAAAGCATGAATTGATAAATGGAAATTTACATGAGATGAGCGGAGTATCTATCTTTCATAATGACATAGTTGGAAACTTGTTTTTTCTTTTTCGTACTTTACTAAAAAAAGCAGACTGGAAAGTTGCTTTTGAAAGTTTTAAAGTTAAAACACCTGAAGGCAACTTTTTTTATCCTGATCTCGCCGTTTGTTATCCTAAAGTAGAAAAATATTTTTCTCAACAGCCTTTATTAATTGTTGAAGTTTTATCTGATACTACACGAAAATATGATTTAACCGATAAATTTATCCAATATCAAAAAATAGAAACTTTGCAGTATTATTTGTGTGTAGAACCCGAACAACAGGTAGTTCTTTTTTATTACAAACAAAATAATGAATGGATAGCTGAAACATTTACAAAAAACGAAGAATTAATTTCTCTTCCTGAACTGAATATTTCTTTTCCTCTTAGTGATATTTATAATTTCTGATACAGTTTTGTGGTTATATAGAATTTGCTTTGAGGAAAGAAAAGGAAAGTAAAAGCAGTTTTTGTAAATTTGATAAAATAAGCAATTGTTATGAAAGCTACTGAATTGGACAAGCCGTTAACCGAAGAAGAGTATTTTCTTTTTGAAGAAAAAAATGAATTAAAGCATGAATTAATAAATAATGCATTATACGAAATGAGCGGCATATCTAAATTCCATAATCGTATTACGCTCAATATTCTTGTACTTCTTCGTGCTTTACTAAATACAAATATTTATGATTTATATTTTGAAGGGTACAAAGTAAAAACGCCAGGCGGTAATTTTTTTTATCCTGATGTATTAATTTGTCATGCTGATGCAACTAAATATTACACGGAACAACCAATATTAATAGTTGAAGTGTTGTCTAACACTACCAGGAAATATGATTTGACTGATAAGTTTATACAATATCAAAAAATAGAAACACTGCAGTATTACATTTGCGTAGAACCGGAAAAAAAGGCTGTGTTTTTTTATTATAAACAAAATAATGAATGGATAGCTGAAACATTTACAAAAGACGAAGAATTAATTTCTCTTCCTGTGTTAAACATTTCCTTCAGCCTCAAGGATATTTATAATTCCTGATACAGTTTTGCTTATTTACATCAAACATACTTCTTCGCGTTCGGACTATATTTTTTCTACTTTATTACCAGCTTCAGGCATTGGTAATCATCAATTGACTGCAGATACATCTTTTTTCAAAAATTATTTAGAAGCAAAAATCAATTATTCAGAAGAAAGAATTACGCAGGAAGAATTTTGGATAAAGCCTGTAAATCTTTTATTTGAAAATAATGTAAAAGAACAACAAACAGGTGTTTTTGAATGGAATGGAACAAAAGCTTTTTTCAAGACTAATAATAGTGATTTTCCATTCGACATTTTTGCAGCTTCATTTTATTTAATCAGCCGTTACGAAGAATATTTGCCTCATAAACCCGATCTGTACGGCAGGTATTCGCACGAGAACAGCCTTGCTTTTAAAGCAAATTTTTTAAAATTGCCTTTGGTAAATATCTGGTTACAACATCTTAAAAAAGCATTAGTACAAAAATTCCCGTCCTTACAGCTTACAACTCAAACCTTTCGCTTTTTACCTACTTATGATATTGATATTGCCTGGAGCTACCTGCACAAAGGATGGCTGCGAAATGCAGGAGGGCTTTTAAAGTCAATAGTTGATGGCAGATGGAGATTTGCGGTCGAAAGAGTAAAGGTTGTTTTTGGCAATCAAAAAGATCCTTTCGACAGTTATGAATGGCTTCATAAATTACATGAGGAATACCAGTTAAAACCTTTATACTTTTTTCTTTTAGCTAATAAAAATAAAAGTTACGATAAAAATATTCTTCCTGCAAAGCATTCATTGCAAAAATTAATTCAGCAGCATTCTTACAAATATGCAGCAGCAATTCATCCTTCATGGCAAAGCGGAGATAAACCTTATTTATTGCAAAAAGAGGTAAAAACGTTAGAAAAGATAACCGGAAAAACAATAAACAAAAGCCGGCAACATTATATAAAAATGACATTGCCGCATACGTACAGAAGATTAATTGAGGCAGGAATCACAGAAGACTACTCAATGGGTTACGGCAGCATAAACGGTTTCAGGGCTTCTTATTGTTTACCTTTCAAATGGTACGATCTGCAAGAAGAAAAGACAACTTCTCTGACTGTTTTTCCTTTTTGCTTCATGGACGCAAATTCCTACTATGAGCAGCACGAAACCTGCGAAGAAGCCTTACATGAAATGAATTATTATTGCCAGGTAACAAAAGAAGTGAGCGGCCTGTTAATAACCATTTGGCACAATCATTTTCTTGGAACTGATAAAATGTTTAAAGGTTGGAGAGAAAAATATAGAACCTTTTGTCTGAACCTGAATTTATTGGATTTAAAGGATTAAAGAAAATGATAGAACCACGATTAACAGGATTATTATAAGGATTAGGATGAAATGAACAAAATACCTGAAGGCGAGTTCTCTGCAGCAAACCTAAAACTAATATAACTGCCACCAACCCATCCAGCTCTGCCAATTTAAACTCCCTACTTACTGGCTTTGCCTCAATACCTGATAACAGACAATATGACGAAAAAAACGGAAGATATCTTTAAATTTTTCATGGCAAGTTGTTGAACAGATAAAGATCTTATTTTTTATCCAACTGATAAATGCTTCAAATTTTTGATACTTGTTTCAATACTATCGAACTTTTTATATCATCCATAGTAGTGATTGGTGTATTTGCACATACCAGATACTCAACTCCTCCTTCGGCTGCTTCATCTACTAATTGCTGGTAATCATCGCGGAGGTTGCGCATAGGCGGAATAGAAATCGGCTTACCATCAGGTCCCGTTGGTAACTTAGCTGCGGGAGGTAGTTTAAAAGGAGCACCCAGCACATGATGAGACTTCCAGGAAAGTCCTAAATCGCTTAGCATTGAAGCAAATTCTTTCGGCTTCATTCCATAATAGCCACCTTTCTTACTAAAAGCCGATTCTATATTTTTATACCCGATAGCTGCTATTTTTTGAAGTGTGCCTTTTACATCATCATCAATTACATTAAAAAAGGTAAATAATTATAAGCCAGGAGCTGGCATAGCTGCATTCGGTGAAAATGAGGCAGGTAGTTTTGAAAACATGAGACCGCCTAACGAAGTTATACTTGTTTGTTTTAAAACTTTCTTCTGTTTTGCATGATTGGCAATTTGATTGAAAAATAAGTAAATCTATTAATGATTTTTTTTATTCAATGTTTAAAAATACCTGTAGCCTTGTCTTATTTAAATTTGAATGACGTTTTGTTCCAAACTTTATAAAAAACTTTTTTCGGTAAAGTTCAAAATCTAATGTCAAAACTCAAGCCGCCTGGCTTCGCTCTCGCAACGGGACTCCACCCGCTTGTTTCAGAAACTGCTTCGCATGTTTCTGAATGCCTTCGCCTTCGCTTGGCACTCAACCGGCTGATGTCCTTTATGCAAGAAGTGTTGTCGTTAGGTTTGATGTTTAGTCTCCCAAATTATTTCAGCGCTGTTTTAGGTTGCTGTTTATATTTTGCAGTTCTGCTGTCGTTGATCACTCCTTTCCAATTTAATCCAAAAGCAAAATCGTACTTATTTCCCTCTGTATCTACATAGACTTCCATATCACGAGGTACGTCTTCTTTTTTGTTCTTCAATCGTTTTCATGTTGGCGGGCATTTGCACCGGTAAAAGTGCTGAAGGCTCGGCCGCACCTGAAACAATATCCAGCAACGCCTGATCCTGCACTCCGAAAGATACTATGATACCTGCTGCTTCTCTTTCAAATTCTGCTGCAATCGCGGGATTAGTAAGAGCCAGGGAAACAATAAGCGGTTTATTGCCCATTGCAGCTTTTGTATCAAGGATTGTTTTTAAATCAGCAATGTTTGCAGCGGTAACAGTTTTGCCTTTATAAAAACGGTTTGTATTAGTTGGATCAACGACGGGATCACCGGCTGCCATACTTTGGGCTCTGGCATTATCTGCTGTATAAGAGCCATACTGCAGGCTGATAGGTACATAGCCATTGCCACCTTTTTCTTTGTCTTGTTTATCATATCCACGCCACTGTTAGGTCCTTTTACAAAGACGAGGGCTGCATCAGCTTTTGATGGATCGTCGGTGACATAAGGTAGGGATTTTCAAAAAGTCCGACCTGGAAAATATTGCGCAATAAGATAGCAGAGGGCAAATATAGCTACCAGTTTTTGTCTTTTGCTAACAACATACATTTTGAAAGTCCATTGCTCCCTTCTTAATAATGCCCGCGACTTCTTCTCGCCTGTTTTCCCTGGATAAAAGCGCTCTAAAACCAGCTTTTACTCTTTCTGCTTCTGCCACCAAGGCCAAGTGCACCAAGCAAACTTCGTGTTATCATATTTGCTGCAGTTCTGCCTGCGCTTTTGACTATCGGGTTATCAAAAAAGCTTTCTTCTTCTTTTTTTGTATTTCCCTTACCTGCCTTTGCAACTTTTTTTTCTTGAGCCTGTTCACTTGTTTTTTCGGCAGCTTCTGCAAGTTTTGCGTTCAGGATTTCATAGGCACTTTTACTGTCAACAACATTATTATATTTGGGCACCAGTTTACTTGCCGCAACAATAGAATTGATTTCTGACTCATTCAAAATATCCATGCGGCTGCGGGGAGGAGCAAGCATTACATGTACCAGGGGCGTTGGAATTCCTTTTTCGTTAAGCATAGTTACCATTGCTTCACCAATGCCCATTTGCGTAATGAGCTGATCTGTTTTATAAAATTCAGTTTCAGGATAATTTTCTGCTGTTTGCTTTATAACCTTTCTGTCGGCAGCAGTAAATGCCCTTAATGCATGCTGCACCTTCATACCTAACTGGCTTAGCACGCTTGGCGGCACATCCATCGGGTTTTGTGTTACGAAGAAAATTCCAATACCTTTTGATCTTATCAACTTTATAACGGTTTCAATTTGTTGCATCAGCGCAGCGCTTGCCTCCTGGAAGACCAGGTGAGCTTCGTCTATAAATAATACGAGTTTTGGTTTATCCATATCACCTTCTTCAGGGCTAATAGCATATAACTCAGCAAGCATTTGCAGCATAAATGTAGAAAACAGCTTTGGCCTGTTCTGCAGATCGGTCACACGCAAAACATTCACCATTCCTCTGCCATCGTCACTTATTCTCATTAGGTCTTCTGCTTCAAAACTTTTTTCGCCAAAAAGAATATCAGCGCCTTGTTGCTGCAGCTCTACAACTTTTCTCAAAATGGTGCCTGCAGTTGCAGCAGTTATTTTACCATAGTTTTTTTCAATCTCGGCCTTGCCTTCGTTTCCCGTAAATTGAAGAACCTTTATAAAATCTTTCAAATCGAGCAGCGGAAGTTTATTATCATCGCAATACTTAAAAATTATTGCTAACAACCCCGACTGCGTGTCATTGAGCCCTAATATTTTTGAAAGTAACACCGGGCCAAATTCGGTTACCGTTGCCCGCAGCCTGACACCTTTCTCATTACTTAAAGTAAGAAATTCGACAGGAAATTTTGCGGGAGCGTAATCAATCCCAATTTTTTTACAACGTTCGGCTATACTTTCACTTGCGGTTCCGGGCATTGCGATTCCGCTCAAGTCACCTTTTATGTCCATTAGCAAAACTGGTACACTTGCATCGCTTAGCGCTTCGCTTATCATTTGCAATGTCTTCGTTTTTCCTGTACCGGTAGCACCGGAGATCAAGCCGTGGCGGTTCATGGTTTTTAACGGAAGAAAAACATTTGCTCCCGGCACAACTTCACCATCAAGCATTGCCGTTCCGATTTTTATATTTTCACCTTTAAATGTATACCCTGCTTTAACTGCTTCTATAAATTTATTAATGACGGGCATTTAATATTTTTTCTAAAGTTATTCTAAATGGATACAAAAAAGCAGAACTTCAGTTTTTTGTAATAGGATGAGCAGCAATTACCGGTCAACAGAGTTGTAGAAGTTGTATATCTTGCTCCTATGAATTATATGCTTTCCTTGCTCTTTCCTTAATGTCTTTAGGAAGGTTGGCAAATGCTTTTCTGAAAAGTTCTGTTGTTACTGATTTCAATTACCAGTCTCCTTGTTGGGTTTTGCCTGCTTTGTACTTACTTAGAGCTTCCTGGGCTAAGTTCCTTAATTCACTTTGGGTATTTTGTAATGTACTCTCCCACTTGATTTCGTCCTCAAGCAACTTCTTTAAGCGTTTGCCATTTTCATTGTATTAATGCCAAAAGTAACCTAAGAAAAATCAAGACGGAAACGATAACAACGGTTCAGGTCGTGCCTCCCTTCATTAACAACTAACTTATTTTTTATACTTTTTATTCTCGTCAAGCGGTTTTGCGACTATTCTACCGTCTTTGAGCGTTTCAATAACGTAGTTGTTTCTTAAATCTGTCACACCGGCTTTTATTAGCAACTCCTTGTGCGATAAATGATGATAAGGATTTGAAATAGTTTTCCTATTACATCCTTCATATTTTGCTTTTTTGGATTTCATTACCAGTCAGTATTTAAGCATGCTTGAAGTAGATTCTTTTTCTCAGTTTCGTTTAAACCAACTTTGCAATAAGACGTATTTCTTCTACCGTTTTTTGTTGTTTCTATAATTGAACTTCCATTGTTATTGGTCGCCGTTACCACATAACCTTCATAAGTCCAACTTTCATTTCCAACGCTATCAACTGTATACAACCAGTCGTTAGATGTTTCAATTCTACTTAAATCATTTAAAATATCTATTACAGAATCATATCGTTCATCAACTGAAACCTTTAGTGCATTATTTATCACTTTTGCTAAAGCTTTTGGGATGTGAGGCAAGTATCCTCTTCTGTCTGGAAAATTTCCCTTAGTAACAGCATTAATAAAATTTTGATCGTCTCCAGCGCCTTTAACTGTTAATGCTTTTTGTATTTGATGTTCAAAGTTGGCGTCTCCATTACACATTCGGTACATCGCCAACCCGGCTTGATAAATATCAAATGCAAGGGAATGTAAGGCTTGTGCAAAAAATTCTGGCGGTGCATAGACTGGTGTTGTACCTAACACGGGTGAGAATCCATAATGCGAAGTATACTGCGCCAACCCAAAGTCTGATAATAAAGCTTGATTGCCATCTGATATTAATATATTTTCTGTCTTTACATCAAAATGTATCAAACCTTTTGTATGTACATTGTTCAGACCTAATAAAAACTGTAATGAATAACGAATAATTTCTCTGCTTGTCAAAAATCTTTTATCCATCAAGCCTCTTATTGAACCATTTTTATAATAAGGCATTGCTAAATAAATATAATCCTCATCTTGACATCCATAGTTAACCGATACAACGTGATGATGCCTTGTTAAGTATAACTTCTTCGATTCGTCAAAGTAACTGTTTATATCTGTAAAGTTTGCTATTTCTACTTTCTTAACAGCTATTAAAGCATTAAGTTGTTTATCATACGCTTTATAAACCTCTCCTTCACCTCCATTTCCTATTTTGTCTCTTAATTCGAAGTTTAACTTTGCTTCGGTTAATAAATAACTCATAATTATAATTTTAGTGCAGTATATGCTGCAAGAACACTTTCTCTTTCTTCTAAGGAGTAATTCCCCCAATTTAAATCTTCTGGAAAATGTTCAAAATCGATTTCTGCTTTTGCCAACTTCTTGAAGTCTGTCCGTTCGATTCCTGCAACAGCACACAGTCTCGCAATTTGTGCCGCGTCAAAATTTTCAACCGTGCTACTTGCAAAAGCTTCTTGAATTACTCCTTCTAAATATAATCTTTCAATTGCGTTTTTATCGATTGTACCACCAAATTCTGCAATTCTAATAGCTGCCTTAGTCACTTTATATTCCGAAATAATATCTAATAGCGTGTTTCGAATAAAATTTAATCTTTCTGGTCTCTCTAAAGCACTTGGAACGTATAGTCGGTCAATTGACTTGTAGACTAAATTTCCATCAGTGTTTTCTTCAATAATAGTATAGTAAACTGTAGAATTTGAATATACTCTTATTCCTATACCATGCATTTTAATAAGTTTTACAGTTGATACGAAAAGTTTTACAGTTGATACGAACAAACTTACTAAAAATTTTAGTAAAAAGCGATTAATATAATTATAAATTTAAAAATGTTATGCCCCTTTACGTGTTGCCAAGGCGTTTCTGGTTAAAAATAAAAGGGCATACACATTAATAACTTTGCTATTCCTAACCCGGCGATTACCATATTTTGGGATTAAAAGCGGTCCGCATCAAAGGGAGAACTCCTGTAGTAAGTAAGCTTAGAGTTTATAGAAAACTAAAAACGCCTCTTTATCGGAAGGCGCTTTCAAAATTGATAAATCCTTTATCTAAAAAGCATACTTGTATCCCTTAATAACTACAGGTTCATATTTTTTAACTTTAGAAAGCATTTCCTTTCCTTCTACTTTTTTAGCAATAGTTTGAACTGTTTGAGCATTTTTTACTACAATTGCTCCATGATTTACACCTCTTAATTCATTTAATTGCACTGCTCCTGGTGCCGTTTTATTGGGTTTCCTTAAAGATTTCTTCATAACGTAAAATTATTTGATCCTGATTAACCAACTTGTATAAAGGTATAACAAAAATAAAACTACTATGAAAACAACTTTAGTTGAAGAATTTTATAATGGGAAAGCAACTCCGCTTCCTGCTGAAATATCTAAAGAAATCGGTCATTTTAATGTGTTCAGGTACGAAGACGTTATAGCCGCCTATTCCTCTATCTTGCAAAAAAGATAAATTCTGCTATAATTTTACTGGTCATTTTTTATTATCACAGTTCACGTTAATAACAATTGAAGAACCTTTAAATTGCTTATTTAATCTCTTAATGATCATTACAAAACCTGCTTATGAAAAGAACATTGCTTTCCGTCTTATTGCTTTCCACCTTTTTACAACTAAAAATAAATGCACAAACGAGTAGTGCACTACCACGCAGCACACCTGAAGCAGAAGGAGTATCTGCAACGGCAATCAGCTCCTTTTTGGATTCGGTTGCTGCCAGTAAACATGAGTTTCACAGTTTTATGTTGCTTCGTCATGGTAAGGTTATCGCTGAGGGCTGGTGGAATCCTTATCGGCCGGACTTAAGACATTCCTTGTATTCTTTAAGCAAAAGTTTTACTGCTACAGCAGTTGGCTTTGCCCGTGCCGAAGGAAAGCTATCGTTAAGCGATAAGGCAGTTTCTTTTTTCCCTAATGAATTACCTGACACTGTTAGTTCATATTTGCAACAACTGAAAGTGAAAGATTTGCTTACCATGTCTGTAGGGCAGGAGCCTGATCCTACCGGTGTTGTTGCCCAGGATACAAACTGGGTGAAAAGGTTTTTAACGCTTCCTATAAAGTATCAGCCGGGCAGCCGGTTCTTATATAATTCAACGGCTACTTATATGCTTTCCGCGATTGTATCAAAGGTAACAGGTCAAAAGGTTATTGATTACCTGCAACCAAGACTTTTTGAACCTTTGGGTATAGCAAAACCTGATTGGGAAGAAAGTCCGCAACACATCAACACCGGCGGATGGGGACTTCGATTAAAAACAGAAGACATTGCAAAGATTGCAGAGCTATTCCTGCAAAAAGGCAAATGGAACGGAAAGCAGATACTTCCGCAAGGTTGGGCAGAAGAAGCAAGTACAGCACATATCATTCAACACCCGGAGTATTCGCAACCTAAACGAGACTCCAGTGACTGGGAGCAGGGCTATTGCTACCAGATGTGGCGCTGCCGGAACAATGCATATCGTGGTGATGGGGCTTTCGGGCAGTATGCGATCGTTATTCCTGAGCAGGGTGCCGTTATTGCCATTACTTCTGAAACGTCAGACATGCAAGGCGAATTAAACCTGATCTGGAAAATATTACTGCCGGCAATGCAAGAAGGTAAACTGGCTGCAAACACCAGCGCAGATGGAATGTTAAAAAAGAAGTTGGCAGCGCTGGCCCTGCCGGTAAAGAAAGATGTAATAGTTCCTTCCCTTACCAAACCAAAGACTTTTGTGATGGAATCGAATGAGAAAAATATCCAATCACTTACGTTCAATTTTCAAAACAATACTTGTGAACTGATGGTAAAAAGTAATTCAGGAGTTTATCCTCTTCGTTTTGCAGCAAACACCTGGCAACAAGGTGAGACAAAGCTGAAAGGACCATACCTGGTAAGTGGTGCAAGAAACAGCCTGGCAGGCTTACCGCCTTTTAAAGTTGCCGCCGAATACACCTGGATTGATTCAAATACTCTTGAGCTTGTTTCACGGTACATAGAAAGTCCTCATACTCAAACCATGTTGTGCCGCTTTTCCGCTGATAAGGTAGTGGTTGATATAAAACGTAGCTTCAACACTGATGCACCTGGCTCAGTCGTTACTCTAAAAGGAAAGGCGCAATAAGGTTTTATTAATATCTGTAACAGAAATCATCAGGAGGAACATTAAATTTATTGAACAAAACCCTGTTTCCTACTCCTTTAAGTTGGGCGAAATTCATTAGAGACTCATTTATTAAAGCCTCGTTACAGTAAATGGTGGAAACAAAAAAGCTGCCGGTACTATTAACGGCAGCTTTTAACGAAAATTAAGTTATTATAAGGTGGCCATGTCTATAACAAAGCGGTAACGAACATCACCTTTTAACATGCGATCGTAAGCGCTTTGTATGTCTTTAATGTCTATCATTTCAATATCGGAAACGATATTGTTTTCGGCGCAGTAGTCGAGCATTTCCTGGGTTTCAGCTATGCCGCCTATTCCTGAACCTGCGAGGCTTTTTCTGCCTCCTAATAAACTAAACACGCTAACCTGGGCCGGTTTTGACGGAGCGCCCACGCATATCATGGTGCCGTCGGTTTTTAGCAACGACAGGTAGATGCCGTAATCGTGCTCGGCAGACACGGTATCCAGAATAAAATCAAAAGAACCGAGCGCTGCTTTTAGCTGTGCTTCATCGGTTGTAACTACAAAGTGATGCGCACCCAACTTCATAGCATCTGCTTCTTTTTCAGGCGAAGTGCTTAGTACGGTTACATCTGCACCAAAGGCGACACCGAATTTAACACCCATGTGACCCAAACCACCTAAACCTACCAGTAAAGGAAACCATGCCTGACTGATGATTTTGACTTTGGCTTTACCGGGCGACCATTTAAAACCATTTTCAATACTTCTTCCTTGACTGAAGCATCATACTTGCGGCGCTTTGCACCTGTACTTTTCTCTTTCATTTGAATTGCTAATTTACGCAAGTTGAAATATTCGTCTAAAAGGTCTTCCAACTTTTGCAACAAACCGCTGTTTACCGCTTTGCGCGTTATGAATTGCCGCTTATAAAAACGATTGCTGTAATTCAACAATAACTCAATTTGCGAAATAATTACATCCTGGCTAAAATCATCTATTCTGCTTTTTAATTCCTCTTCAACTATCTTAAAAATTGAAATGATGGTTGCCTTTTCATTATCTGATAGATGCAATGCTTCATTGGCAGAATAAGAAAAGAAGCCATACTGCTTGATTTTTTTTGCCAAAGAATAAGTCAGAAAGAAATCAGGGTGGATGAGCAATGTATAGCCGGAATGATCTGCGCTATCATCGTGACTTGCAACTAATTGATTTGGGGAAACGAAAAACATACCTCCTTCATCAAAATCATAAAAATGTTGACCATATCTAAATTTTCCATGAAGATTAGCCTTATACGCAATCTTATAAAAGTTTAGAATATGAGGATTGGGTAACTTACTAAGTATCTGTTAAGAAATAAGTAGTACATTTGACTAAACTACTTGTTATGTTTAGCGATGAAGAATTACACAATAAATTTAAATCAATTTTGCCTCATTTAAATGAACAGGCCACCCGTTTATA
>JAABUK010000354.1_pt1 | contig 99370 bp, 11 predicted proteins | sample 5559141 | NCBI WGS metagenome assembly JAABUK01 (sample SAMN10711869, study PRJNA513367) | rock metagenome | isolation source: Antarctica rocks | place: Antarctica: Victoria Land, Pudding Butte nord | collected 2016-01-03
CCATGGCCATGAATGGAATAGGGCCATGGCCATAAGTGGGGCCATGCATGGGGGCCATGTTGGTGGCGCATTCTAAATTTAGGCATTCTCACGAGCCAAAAACATTCTCAGGAGCGCGTTAGATTCTTAGGGGCGCTTATATCGCTCTAGAGTCAAGATATAGTATTACCCCGCTCAAACCAGCTTAACCGGCTCACGAGCGCTCATAGCGCTTAGAGCCTACCCTACACTTTTATAGATGTTCCCGGTATTTTTAAAGTTTTTTACTCCGATTTTTCGGGTTTAATAATACTTTATTTTTACCCTTAATTAAACGTTTAAGACTATTTACCTCGATATTTCTTTTAATATAAATTTTCTTTTATTAAGTAACTTATAGGCGCCGGTCGAATTACTTCTTATATTATTTTTAATAAAAATTCTTTTATTTTTACCTAGTCTCTTTATTCTATCTCTAGTCTTTAAATATAATTAACTTTCAAATTAATTTTAAAAAAGTTATTATACCGTATAACCCGCCTAAAGTTAACTAGGTCTAAGAATAATATTAATTAAATTTATTCTATATCTTTTTTAGACTCTTTAATATAGATCTTTTTTAAAGCGTAGTTTTCTTTATAAACTTTTCTTCTTTACTCTTAAAATAATTAAATAACGCGTTATAGACCGAAAAAATTATATAAATAATCGGCGTACGTAATATACCTATTATTTATATATATTAATAGAACGGTTTATAAAATTCGATAAAGTATTTTATTTAAATTTATTTATTTTTATTTAACTATAATTATTCCGCCTATTTATAGAAAATTTCCTTTAACGCCGGCCTTAGTTTTAGGGCGCGGATTAATATATAATAAATTAAATCCTATTTAGTCGCTACGTCCTAGAAGAGCTTTAATATAGTAAATTTATCTCGATATTTCTTATCGTATATCCTCTATATTTAATTCGGCCCGGTTAATTAATACTTTTTATTATATACCGCTTTCAGATATCCTAAAAGCGCTCGTATTATTAACCGCTTTCATTAAGGTAGGTAGAGACTTTACGAATTTATATCCTCTAATATTAATAGAGAAATAGATATCGGTAGAATAATTAGTATATTATTTAAAATACGGAAGTATTTTTATTAAAATAAATAGGATCTTAGGTTTTTTCTTTATTTTAGAAAGTTTTTATTTTTTTATTTTATCGTCCTAATCCTTCTAAAAGTCTTTATTTATTAATAAGATTTTAATTACTTTAAGAAGTTCCTTTAAGTCTAGTTAAATAATATATAAAAAATATAAAACGCGGTGAACTCCGGTATTCGTAAGAGTATTTTAATTAATATAGAAATCGCGGATTTTATTTTCTAGTTTCTTTTTTATAGTTAAAAACTAGGCCTTTTCCTCCGGTTATATAGTTTCGAGGGTATAATATATACTATTATTATTAAAGACGTTATTTATAATAATTAATATTATCTAATCCTTTAATTTATAATAATAAATAATAATACTTAGATATAAGGTTAAATTAATATTATTATATTTTCCCTTTATATATTTAAAAACTAGGAGTACCTCGTAGTACTATTATTACTAGTCGATAAAGTATATATTTATAATTATATAACTTTATCGGTTCTTAGAAGATTATAAGTCTAGTATTATAATAACTTTCGTACCGTCGTTAAATAAATTCCGAAGGAGTTAATTTTAAATATCGTTATACTTTTTTATAATATAATTTTTAATTATAGATATAAAAGAGAGAGTAATTAACGAATTCGTATATTTAAATACTCGTTATATATTAATATTATTAATAAATCGTAAAGAGAGCCTAAACCCGATAATTATTCGTATAAATAATTTAGCGAAGTCCTTAAATATTACTTCTTAATTATAGATTAGTAATATATTAACTTTTCTTTTACTTCTTTATAGTTAGGATTATAAATATTTATATTAATCTTTATACCTATATATTAAGCGGGTTAGAATATACCTAGTCTTTAAAAAATAATATAATCTAGATTAATTCTATACCTAAATATAAAGTTTTCCTTTTATATTAATTTAATATAAAATACGTTTTTATACTATTCTAGGCGTTAGTCCTTATAATTATTCGGTTATATTTTTTATAAATATCTCTCGGCTCCCCTATATTTATTATAGTATTATTATAAAAGAACTTCTATTCCGGAGCCGGTTTAGGCTATATTTATAAGAAATTATATATATAATCTTTATATTTCTAGTTCTTTTATTTAATCTTTTAGATACGATACTACTCTTATCTATAAAACTTTTCGAGAAAGATAGTAGTTATTTCTACTATATATATATAATAGTATTTATCGGAATCTTTAGTCTTTAAACTCTTTATAAAAGAATTATTTTAAATAACTAAATTAAGAGTAGAAGGATACTAATTATTAGATTTAGAATTATTAATAGCGAAGCTACTATTTTAAAATATTCTAAATACGTATTTTAGAAACTAGTAAAGAAAGTAGGAAAATAAAAGAAATTATTAACTCTTTTATAATTATATAGTCTATAGAGGTATAGTATATATAGTAGTTATAACTTAGTTATATTAATACCGGATAGAAAGATTATAAAGCTAGATTTATATTTATCTTATATATTTTAAATTAGTATACTGTTAAAAAATAACTTTAAATATATAATAAATTAATATTTTAACCCTCCTTCAGAAATTCCTTTTAAGATTTAACTAAATCTTTATTAATTTAGGTTAATAATTATACCTCTAGTTATTAATAAAAATATAGTCGATATTAGTTTTAAATTACTCGATAACTTTAATAATAACACGAGAGTAAATTAAAGCCCTTAATTATTAAGAATATAACGGAATCTAAAGATAATAAAGAAAGTACCTAGTATATAAAAAATATATATAAGGAAACCCCGGGTAAAGAAAATCGCGGTATAAAATAAAAAACTAAAGAGTAGTAGTTAATAAAATCTTTATAATTAAATTATTATTTAATTTAACTCTCTAGTTATTACTCTATAAAAAATTAGGTTTCTTTAGAAGATTATTAATCTTTTAATCCCGAAGCTACCCTTTATATACTTTATATACGAAATTATATATACCTCTTATAAATATTATTTTCGTGTATAGTCTATAGGTTTAAACGCGTTATAAGAGGTCTTAGAGATAATATTAATTAAGGAATTTACGAGTAAATAACCTACTATTATCTCTATAAATATATAATATGAATCTTTATATAATTTATAATAAGCGGATTATTATAACCCTAAAGAATATATAATTTATACGGTGATTAAAGACTATATATACTAGGTAAAAATATATTATAATTAATATTCAAAGATTAATACTTTATTATATTTATCCTAATTTATTATATTATACTAAGACTAGTTTTATAGCGGTTATTAAATATATTATATAAATCCTACAAAGAGAGTATACGGCGTAGTTACGCTATTTATATTATAATATTATATTATAGTTTTCGGTACTTTAAGGCTCTTTTAGAAATAGGAAGTTTAAAGCCCTCGCTTTAACTCTTTAAAGATTAATTTTATTATTTAAATATAAAGATTATTCTCCTATTAAGATTTTATATTTATTTTTATATTATTATAAATACTCTAGGTATTATAACTTAATAGTTTTAATCTCTTTCAATCTTTTTAGGTAGTAATCCGTTAAAAATATAAAAAACCTCTCTAGAAATAATTATCCCGAAGGCGAGATATACGAGATCGATACTTTAGACGAAAATACGGGAGATTTACTAAAGAATATTAATCTTACGGTGAATTAATAACTTATAAAATTAAAATATAAATAGAAAGCCCTTAAGAAAAAGGCCTCTATTATTATAATTTAGAAGAATATCGAAAACTTATAATATATTATCGTAGGTAAAGGAGATAAAGAAATCGAAGATAATTTTTAAAAACTAAATATAAAAGACGAAAACGGCCCGATAATAAATCGTAGTTAAATCGGTTTTAATATAAATTAAAGTAATTTACGATTATCGAAACTATAGGATTTTTATACGAAGAATCCGTAAAATTATCGAGAATAAATTTATAATACGGAGACTATATTCCGCTTAACGCCCGTAAATTTTTAAATAAATAAAAAAAAGATTTTATATATAATACCCTATTTAAAGAGGTAAATTAAAAAGTTATAAAATAAATATAAAAAACTTTATCTAATAAATATATTAATATAGAAGTTCTTTTCGGATTATTTATTTAATATAATTAAAAACTCTTTAAACCGAGTTATAAATATAAATTTTAAGTATTAATATACGCGCTAAAGGAATAATTAATTAATATAAGATTTGGATATTTATTTTAATACCCTAGAAACTAAACTACCTCTTTATAATAAAAAGTAATAAATAGTTTATTTAATAACTTATTTAAGATTTAATATTTTAAAAGAAATTAACCGAGGCTAAAATATTCTTATTAAACGAATCGAATTTATATTATCTATAATATATTATAAATATAACCTTAATCGGGACTTTAAATTATAAGATAATAATTAAAATAATTAATTAGGATCTTAGAAAAGGTATAAGAAAGAGTTAAAGAGCGGAGATAATAAAAATAAATTTAATATAAAGAGATAAGATTCTAATAATAATAATTATAGAAATATAAATAAAATATATACGACTCGCGGGAGCGATAAGAATCTTAAGGATATTAAATATTTTAATTATTATAAATTCGGCTATTACTCTAATAAATATCCGGAGAAGAAAATAAAGACTATTAATTATATCGGCGATTATACTATAGAGTCGAAAAATAATAAACCTTTAAGGAAATCTTTATCCTAAAAGAATAAAGGGAAATAAGAACCCGATCGAGTATAAATATTAATAACGAAGTTATTACGAATCTAATTAATATCGATATAAAAATTATTCGTATTAAAATAAATAAAGATCTAGGAGCGGAGATAAATATTATTAATAAGATATTTATATAATAGTATAACCTAGAGTATTTTAAGAGCGAGTCGTTATTAACTTTTAAATAAATAAACGGGTAATTTATTTATTATTATAATATTTATAATATTATTTACTAGTTAACCGATTTATAGAGATAAACTAGAGAGTATAATAATATCTTTTATTTTATTAATAAGAAAGGCTCGTTTATTATTATAAATATACCGGCTATAAAAAAGGAAAAGATTTAAACCGACTATAATATATATACCTAACGGTTCGGTATCGCGTTAAATACGTATACGTTAGAATTATTTAAGGATTTTACGAAATTATTAAAGACGTAGCTAGTTATTTATATATTAATTTATATTAAAGCTAGTCTCTTTAATTAAAATTCTATTAATAAGAATAAGACTAGGAAAGACGATATTATTATTAATATAATATCTTTTAATAATTTTATTATCGTACCGCCTACGCTTCCCGATAAATTTATAAATTTTAACGATATTTTTTTAAATAAAGAAGTAGGTCGATTACTATTATATAAAAACGACGATTATATAATTAATATAAAGAGTAACCTATTATACGGGCCTCTTTATAATTTATCGAACCTAGAATTAATAGAGTTAAGGAGATACCTAGACGACGCCCTAATAAAGAGTTAGATTAAATACTCTATAAACCCCGTTAGGGCTCCTATCCTTTTTATTTTAAAATTGAATAGCGGACTCCAATTATACGTCGACTACCGAGGTTTTAATAAGATTATTATTAAGAATTACTACCCGTTATTCTTAATTAATAAGATACTAGACCGCCTAAATAATATTATATAATTTACGAAACTTAATTTAAAAGATATTTATTATTAAATAAGAATTAAAGAAGGCGATAAATAGAAGATAATACTTCGTATATAGTATAATCTTTTCGAATATATAATAATATCTTTTAGTTTAACGAATATACTTATTATTTTTTAAATTTATATTAATAAATCGTTAACGGGCTTAATAAATATATTTTATATTATTTATTTAAATAATATTTTAATTTATTTAAATAATATTTTAATTTATTTAAATTTAAAAGAGGAGTATATTAATTATATATAATAAATACTCGAATATTTATAGAAATATTCTTTATTCGCGAGCCTTAAGAAATACGAGTTCTTTACTCGGTTAATTAAATTTCTAGGGTTTAGTATAAATACCGAAGGTATTTCGATAAACGAATATAGGATTAATATAATTTAGTCCTAGCCGAAATCAAAATCCTTTTATAATATATAAGTATTTTTAGGCTTCGTTAATTTTTATCGTCGATTTATTTATTATTATTCGTAGATTATAAACCTATTAACGGGTCTACTAAAAAGTAGTTAAAATAATAAAAAATTTAATCTATTTAAATAACCTAAAGAGGCGGAGTAAATATTTTATCTACTTCGTAATTTATTCTTATATATACCTATTCTTATATACTTTAATCTAGAATTAAAAATTCGGATTAAAATAAATACTTCTAATTTTACCGTAACTACGATTTTAACGTAATTATAAAATAATAACGAATAATATCCCGTCGCTTTCTGGTCCCGTAAGATATAAGATTTAGAAATTCGATATAAGATTTATAATAAGAAACCCCTCGTAATTATTATAATATTTAAATAATAGCGATATTATTTTAAAGGTAGTTTATATAAAATAGAAATCTTAACTAATTATAATAATTTAAGGGGTTTTATAAATATTAGATAATTAAATAATTATTAAACGCGCTAGGTAATAAAACTTTTATTTTTTAATTTCTTATTTTTATATTATTCTACTATAGGAAAAGTAATCTAGCCGATAATTCTTTATATTATCTTAATTATAAAGACTAGAATAACTTTTTAGATAATATATTATTTATATTATAATAAAAGTTATTAAATTTAGAAGGTACTAGTTAAGGCCTTATTTTTACTATAATACGAGATATATTCGTAGATATAGAAGATCTAGATATAGATAATACTTCGCCGGCGTTAAATAATATATCCGTAGATATTATATAAAATCTAATATATATAAAATTTATATTACTAAGGTCTTTAAGGTTTACTATAAAAAAGATATATTTTTCGGTAGTATATTTATCTAGGCCTAGAGAGTTAATATTTAGATAAGAAATTCTAAAGAGTTTAAATATGATATTTATTTAAATTAATTATAATATAATAAAGGAATTATTTAACTCTATCGTTAGAACTATAAATTATAGATTATTTATTCTACGTATTATTACTAAGTTAATATTACTCTATAAAACGATTTATAATACTAAGAGTTTATTAATAATTAAAATAATTCGCGCTTTATAAAAGAATAATTCCTATTTATAAATAAGAATCGCCGAGATTGTATAGGCGGATTATTAATATTCCGCCGGGTTATAAACTTTAGATTCTATATTAATTCTTAGATATAATAATAAAATCTATATATCTAAAAAAGATTTAATCCGCGAAGAGCTATTAGAATAATATTATAACGATATTTTAGCGGGATACTTTAGTATTAAAAAGATAATAAAGTTATTTATTAAAAAATATTTCTAGAGTACTCTAAAGACTAATATATAGAAATATATCGATACGTATAATATATACTAGTGGGTTAAAGTGTATCGATATTATTTTTATAATAAAATTAGTTCTCTATTATATCCTACGGGGTCGTAGAAAGAAATTATAATAGATTTTATTACTAACTTACCTCTAAATAAGCGATATAAACGTATTTATAATATAGTCCTTATAATTATAAATAGGTATATAAAGATATTACGATATATTTTAATTATAAAAACGATCGACTCTACGGGGTTAATAGAGTTAATATTCGAAGAAATTATCCTAAAGTTTAGAGTTCCTGATAGGATTATTTCTAATAGAGGTTCTATCTTTATAAATATATTTTAATTAGAAATATATTATTTAATAAAAATTAAGAGGCGCCTAAATATTATATTCTATTTATAGACGGATAACTAGATAGAATACTAGAATTAAACTCTAGAATATTATTTAAGAACCTTCTATTTAAGCGAGTAAAATAACTAGGTAATACTTTTACCTATAATAAAATAGGTATATTATAATACGTACGCTACGGAATAAAGAAGGTAATTTTGACTTTTTCGAAAATCGAGGAAGGGAATTCAAAAAATTAGGATAAATATTAATACAAAAAAAATTCCCTTCCCTAACAAAGGGAAGAGAATAGAGTCAAAAAGGCCGATTCCCTTCCCTATTCCGCAGCGTAATAATACGTAGTATATAATAATAAAATAGATATTATTTATAGTTATATATAATTACAATTTATCTCTTAAACTATATCTCGAGGGCGAGACGTACGAGGGAGAAATACCGTCGGTATAAAAAAGAATTAAAAAGTTAAATACTTTAAGAGAGTATTTAATAAGAGTATAGATTATTATAGTTAAGACGTAGAAATATAACTATAATAAAAGATATAAGCCGAGATTATATAATATAAATAACCTTATATTATTATTAACTAAAAATTTAATATAAAAATAACTAAATAAGAAGCTCTCTCATAAAGTAATTAAACTATTTAAGATTTTAGATACTATCGGAATATAAGTATACCGCCTAGGATTACTAACTAGTTATTATATTTATAGTATTCTCTATATATCGCTTCTAGAGCCGTATTATTAATAGTAGAGTAATATTTCGATTCCTAATATACCTCTACCGGAATTAATAGATAATACGAACGAATAAAAAGTAGAAAGGATACTAAAAAAAAAGAAGATAAAGGGCGAGGTATTTTATTTTATAAAATAATTAAAATAACTAAAGACCTTTGATAAATAGGTTAGTATAGATACTTTAGATAATACGCTAGAACTACGAGAAGTATTCGAGGAGAGTGCGCGGGTAGAAAAAATATAGAAAATAAAAAGTAGGAAAAGAAAATATTATTAATTACTAACTACTACTAACTACTTTTTATTAATAAACTTCGAGCGAGATATATTCTTACGGCTAGTAGATTGTTTATAACTAGGTTTATATCTAAGGTAGTTAACTTTCCTATAAAAACTCGACTATTTACGAGTAAAACTAGGGCCGGGAAATCGAGTTAAAAAATAAGGGCTAGAAATAAAACTAAGATTAGAATTCTTAATCTTATTTTTAACTTCTTCCTTAGAAGCCTTATAAAAAGATTTTTTTTTTTAATATATAGCGACTCGTACCCTTTATACCGCCGTATTAAAGGCGAGGTTTAGAAGAAGCGGAGCGAATAATAGTATCCTTAACTAAAAAAGTTTTACGTCTAGATACTATAGCTCGTTATATACTACTAGAGAGAAAATTAGGGTCGATAATAAGACGATTATAAAGAATAATTATATTAAATTAATCGGTAGCGGGATTAAAGCCGGGAGGAGAGTTATATTCGGAGATATTTTATATATAACGCGTATAAGCTTCGTCTTTAACTTCGTTTTTATTATAAATTTTATCTTCGTCCGTCGATTCGAGAAAATTATTAAATTAATATTATATAATTTTATTTTAGAGTATATTTATATCCCGGGTAATAATCCCTCTCTAAAAAACTATTAATATACGAATTATATCTAAATTATATTTAATTTACTAGAGTATAAAAGGTATTATCTATACCCTCGATATTTATAATAAGTCGAGATATTAATTATAATATATTCTTCTCTTTTTTAACCTCGCTATTTTTAAATTTAATCTCCCGAAGGAAAATTATAATATCTTTTATATACCTAGCGATATACTCGCGAAAATATTTATTAGGGCCTCGGCGTTCTAAATAATTAAGAAGAAAATTTATAAAAATTTAAAATTTAAACGGAATCTAGATATATTAATATAGTTTAGTTTCGGAATACTAGCGATATATAGGATTATATAGGTACTTATTCTTTACGTAATAAATATATTTTATATATAGTACTTTATTATATAGGACGTAGTTATCTAGGTCTATCCGCTTAAAATAATAAAGGTATAAAAATACGGATAAAGGCGGGATAAAAGTAAAGTAAATAACTATCTTATAAGAAGTAAAAATTAAGGATATATTAAATATCTAAATACTATCGTTAATATTATATACCGTAGAGATTAAATTAATATATTAAATATTAAAGTAATCTAGTTATATACGCGTCGCTAGTAAAGTAAAGTATAGAACTAATAATTCGAAAATAAAATAAAATATTACGATAATATTAATTCTTTTAAAATATAAATAAATATCTTATCTAAAAATAGAATAAGTTATTTATTTATTTTAATAATTATAAAATTAAAGAAAGAATTTAAAAGAAGAAAAAAAAGATTTATTTAAATTATAATATATTAACTCTAACCTTATTTACGGAATATATATATAATATTTACGACCTTAAAAAAGAGCTTAAAGATACGGCCGAGACTATTATAAATTAGTAGAAATCTAAATATAGTATAGCTATTAATAGTAATATATAGGAGTATATATATAGAAGATAGTAGGATATTATAGAAGAAGAAAAACTTAAAGATCGGCGAAGGTTTTATATCTACGCTAAAACCGTTACCCGTACGTATTTACTCCTATAACTAGAGTTCTTCCTAAATAATAGAGTAGAATAATTTACTCTACTACCGATATCGTTAAAACTCTACTAGTAATAAAGATTTATAATTTTCAATAGCGATTATAATATTCTTTCCTTTACTTTTCTCTTTAGGTTTTAAGGTTTTTATGAAATACCTAGTATAATCTACGATTATATAATTATACCGATCGCGAACCTTACGCGATATATTATTAATTTTGATAAAAAAATTTATTTCCCTCCCTTTTTCCTACTAGGTTTAAAGATTTTTCCTTAATATATTATTATTAAAAAACTAGGAGATTAATAAAATTAGGTAGAAGGCGTAGGTATTAAGCGTATACCCTATTTAGTTTCGACTCTCCTATATTACACTCTTTCGATAAAAATATCGAAACGTTAAATTAATATTTATTAATTTCGAGGGCGAAACCCCTAGAAAGGGAGGTAATTATTATATTATATTAAAACTAGCTTTATAACGATTACTAAATATAGTATATAAATCCTATAAAAGAAGTATACGGCGTAGTTACGCTATTTAGATTATAATATTATATTATAATTTCCGGTACTCTAGGGCCCCTTTAGAAATAAGAAACTCGGAGCCCTTACTCTAGTTCTTTAGAGATTAATTCTATTATCTAAATATAAAGATTATTCTCCTATTAAGGCTTTATACTTATTTTCATATTACTATAAATACCCTAAATACTATAACCTAATATAATCTTTATATTAATTAAACTAGTATAGTTATTTTTACTACGAAATTTAGACTTAATTATAAACTTTTAGACTTTCGATTCTATTTTAGAATAATTTATTAATTATTTATAACTACTACGATTAATACTATAGTTTATTAATACGAGATAAAATAAGAGACTATCTTAGTATAAAAATCGTTACCGAAGGAATATAACTTCTTATTATAAAATTAAAGTGAATAATAACTAGGGATCTCGTTTTTAGTATTATAGATCCGATTATTTTATTTATTTATAACCTCGTTTTCCTTTATACCGAAGCTATATTAAATACGTTATTAGAAAAGTGTTTATCTTACTTTAAAATACCGTATAATATATTTATATATATAAGACCGGTATATTTAGCTATTAATAAATTAATTAGTTATAATTTTCTCTACGTTTATCCGTACTTTAATTCTTATAAGTAAGATAAAATTAAATAAAAATAGGTTAAAAACTAATAAGATATTAAGTTATTATAATCGTATAATCGTTAATATTCAAAATACTAAATAAGTATATTAGGATAAAGATTAGGATAATTAATATTAATTTAATTTATAAAAAATAGCTCCTTAGCCTCTAAATTATAAAGTAATTAATCTACTATATAGAGGGGTAAGATTACTAGGATATAAATTAAAATAAATAATATTAATAAAGTTTATAATAGTCGCTTAAATACTAGGGCTTTAGAATAGAAAATATATAGAATAACTTTAACCTTCCGGTAAGTCTTACGATATAAATATTAGGATAAATAATTCTAATAAGATATATAAACCGTAGTTATTCGGTCCTATATAAGAATAAATGGACTTCGACGATATTATTAATACGAATTAACTAAATATACTAGATTAATTCTCTTAGCCTATCTACTTTAAATTAAAGGATATAATTTAACCGATATTTATTTAATTATATAAACTACCTATACCTAAGAATAAAATAAAAGATAATAAATATAACTCGGGTAAAGACGTTAAGATTAAAGATAACGATAGTACTAGCGACGATAACGAGGTAATTATCGATAGTAATAATAATATAATAGGGTTAGAAGGCTATATAAACTATATAAATAATAATAATATATACGAATAAGTTAAGGATAATCCTAAATATTAACGACTATACTAAAAATACTAATATAATAATTACGAATATATTATCGAAAGGTAGGATTATAAAATAGGGAATATATATCTTTATTATTTTTATCCGGTTAATTCCTCGAATAATATCTAGATTAAATTAGTAATACCCGAGATCTCGGAAAACTACTAAAAGAATAACGATTAAGATAAAAATTAAGATAATTCGGCCCTAAATAATTAAGATAAACCTAAATTCGATAGTATTATATTTTATATAAATTATATAAAAGAGTATATTCTATACTTTTACCTAAAAGAAGTTAAGTTTATCTTTCGAGGGTATAAAAATTACTAGTAAAATAATTTAAATTATCTTATACTCGATTACTCTTATAATAATTAAGATATAAAAGATATAATAATAAAGAAGGATATTTAAAACCCTTTTAATTAAAATAAAAATCGGGATAAAACCCGTAATAATAAATAACTAAAGTAGATTCCTTATATTAATAAGAATAATCTACCGAGACTTAATATAGGCGAAATACCTCTCGATCGTTTAGAGGGTATTATTAATAAAATATATATTACTCGTTAAGTAGTTCTTAGGAATTTAAAGATAAATTTAAAAATAATAAAAGAGAAAGAGAAGGCGAGTAAAATATAAAAAACTAAAATTATAACTAAAGATAAAGATTCGTTATCTTATTATATATCCTAGCTTTATTTTAATCTTTATATTAATTCGTTATTATAGAGACTTCTTTAAAACGCGGATATCCTCCGGGAAAGATTAAAATAAAATAAAATAATAAATAATTTACCTTAATCTTAACTTTATTATAATAATTTTATTAATATTATATAATTTATTAAGGTCTTAAAGTATAGAACTCTATATATAAAAGCGCTAGGAGGATTCAAATTTTTTAAATTTTTCCTTATACTAGATATACTATAAATTTTATACTAATTTCTAGATATTAATACTAGCTACGCCTTTATCTTAGGGCTCTTTATTTATTAATTAGACCTCTACGGGAATATAGGTAGTTAAAACTCTATTTAAATCTTTACCTAAAGACCGCGCTTAAGCCCTAAAAAGGAGGAGGGGAAGAATAAATTAGATTTTTATATCTACCCGACGATATATAAAGCCCGGTAGTAAATTTTATATTATTATTAACTATTTTTATCTTAATTAAAGTATTAATCCTTATTAACGAAAATACTCCGAGAAATTAAAAGATATTAAAAGACTTTTGATTTATTAATTCTAAAAATACTCTTTTTATATCTAGTCCGCGAAATCTATTATTAAAACCTTTTTAAGAATATATAATTTTAGAGTAATATATTTAATACTTTATAAAAGACTATAAAAAGTTATTTAATATATATATTCTTTAATAAATTTATTCTTTATATTATCCCTAGATAAGTTAAAATCTAATTTATTTAATAACTAATCTATATATTATATATAGTAAATATATTACTCTTTAAATAAAGGATATTAGGTTATTAAAGATTTTAACGAAAATACTAGGCGGGTAAATAAATATTAATAATTAGAGCGAGAAGGGGTTTCGCTAGGAGATAAAATCTTTATTAAAGATTAATATAAAGATTAATATAAAGTATTAAAATAGTAGATTCCGATAGGGATTAATTAGTAAATAAATATTTACGATTTTATTATAAAATAATCTAATTAATCGTTTAATAATAATACGAATAATTAGTTTATATATTAATATATTACGATACGAGAGCTCGTAGAAAGATAAAGGTCTTTAACGAAAGTATATAACTTCGAAAAATAAATTAAAGTAAATAATAACTAAGAATCCCGTTTTTAGCGCTATAAATCCGATTATTTTTACTATTTCTTATTTTACTTTCCTTTATACCTAAATTATATTAACTACGATATTAGAAAAATATTAATCTTAATTCGAAATTACGTTTAGTATATTATATATATATAAAGATTAATATAATTAGTTACTAATAGCCTAGTTAGTTATTATTATTCTTATATTTATCCTTATATTTATCTCTCTAGATAAGTTTAATTTAAACTAAATTTTATTACTACCTAATAATATATCTCGTTATTATAATTATAGTATTATAAACTTAATTATTATTTAGTATAATTATTAGGATAAAGATTAGAATAAATAATATTAATTTCGATTAATAGAAAATACCTCCTATACTTCCTCTCGAAGTTAAATAAATAAAGTTATTACTCTTAATCCTATTATTAATAGTATTAATTATATATATTTAATATAGTAAATACCTCCTCTTTAGGGCGATGAATTTATAGTATCGGATATATTTAAAATAAACGTAAAATCACTAGGATAAAAATTAAGATAAATTATATTAATTTAATTTATTAAATATAGTCGCCTATATTATAAATCTTTTATTCGAGACTAGGCCTTATAATAGATTTTTATAATAGATTCTTAATTATAAATAAAATTATTACTATAAATTTTAGAGTAAAATATATTTACGAAATATATAAAATATAGTAGACCGAACCTTAATTATTAGGAGTCGGAGGGATAAAATATAATATCTTTAATTTTATTTATGAAAATTACCTTTAAATACTTTTTAAAAATTAATAAAATCGAGAACCCTTTAATTCGTTATCTATATTATATACTCTATTATTATCCTACGAAATAATATAAGATAATAATCGGTATAATCGTAAAAACTAGCCTAATAATAATAGCGATTTAGAATTAAATCAGTTTTATATAGAATACGAGTATCGGGTTATTTACTATTTATATTTATATAATAACTCTAATCTAACTAAAGTATATTAGTACTATAAATAGAATAAGCTCTTTTATATTCTCGAAGATAAGAATAAAAAGAAGGGTTATATAAAGAGTAAAAAAGTATTAATACTACTAAAGAATTTAAATAAGAAACGAAAATCGGTACTACGGAAAGAACTAGACGAATTAAATCTAACTAGTTTTATAATACTAGAAGTAAATTAGGATAAAGATAAAGATAATCCTAATAATTAAATTAATTTAGGTTTAGGGTCGTTTACGTTATATTTAAACCGGAATTTAATATATATATATAAATATTCTAACGTAGTATATAGAAATTATATAAATAAAGAATTCGAATATTTTTTCTAGGACTCGGAAATCGACCTAGATATAAACGAGGATCCGTTACCGCCGAATATAGTATTAAATATTAATATAATATCTTTTAATACGCGTTAATAATTTAAGAGTAATATTAAACTAGAATTTAACGCCCCGATTACTCGCTAGATAAAAGATTAATAAGTAATAAAAGATAAAAAGTTTATAAAGAGAAAGAATACTAAAGATATAATTAAGGGTAATTATTTATTATTTTATTATACGTCCTAGCTTTATCCTAATCTTTATATTAATTTATAAATCTAGATATAGTTATTAATAGATACGATTAGCTCTAGAGGAATTTAGAGATTTTATAAAATAATAAATATATTACCTCCCTTCCGGCTTTATTATAATCTTTATATTAATCTTTAATTATTTATAAAATCTCTAAAGTATAGAAATCTAAATTTAAAAATAAATATAAAAATAAACCTAAAAATAAGTCTAAAGGTAAATCTAGATATATAAATATAACTAGAAATAATACGTATTTTCTAGTCTTCAATTCCGTGTAAATAATATATTAATATATATAAATTAGGAAAGGAAAAGGTCTCTAGTTAATTTAAATAGTGTTATAAAATAACGAGGAGGGCTTAAATATTAATTTTTTATTAATTTAGCCTCTATTTAATAGTAAAATTACTATAAGATTAATACTTAATAAATTTCTACGTAAAGCCGCTTCTTATATCCTTAAGGCTAAGCGGAAGAAAAGGGGAAAAATAAATTAAATTCTTATATCTAACTAACGACGTATAAAGCCGGGTAGTAAATTTTATATTATCTTTAATTATTTTTATCTTAATTAAAGTATTAATCCCTATTAACGGAAATACTCCGGGAAATTAAAAGATATTAGAAGATTTTCGATTTATTAATTCTAAAAATACTCTTTTTATATCTAATCCGTAAGATTTATTATTAAAATCTTTTTAAGAATATACGATTTTAAAGTAATACGATTAATACTTTATAAAAGACTATAAAAGACTATTTAATATATATATTCTTTAATAAATTTATTTTCTATATTATCCCTAGATAGATTATAATCTAAAATATTTAATAGTTAATCTATATATTATATATAATAAACGTATTATTTTATAGGCGAAGGATATTAAGTTTTTAAAAACTTTAACGAAAATATTAAATGGGTAAATAAATATTAATAATTAAAATAAAAAAGGGTTTCGCTAGAGGATAGGATCTTAATAAAGATTAAATATAAAGATTAATATAATTTTATATACGGAGAATACCGACTAGAAATTAATATATAAATAACTACGATTCGTCGTTCTAGGATACTATAATATATATTAGTTATTTAGATCGAGGGTAGTATAAAGATTAGTTTATTTAATCGCGCTATTAAATCTTAATATATTTTATTTATATTATTATTATTATAATAGCCTTTAAAATACGCGTAAATATAGTTTATTAATAGGAATAATAATTAATATAATTAGTAAAACGCTATAAACGACCCTAAAGATATTTATTATTTATATTAATTATTATCTTAATCGATAAAGTATATTTACGTATATATATAAACTATATAGGGCCAGCCCTATTAAGAAGGGAGGAAAGAAATAATAAAGAATCTCTTCTTTTCTTTATATTAAGGAAGGGAATAATTTTAAATTTATCTCTTCTCTTCCCTTCCCCTTCCTCTAAGGAAGGAAAGAGAAGAGAAAGTAATCTCTACTCTATTCCGTAACGTACTAGAGAGTAAGTTTCCGACGGTATATTATCTACCCTAAACTACTTATTTCGTAGATAAATAAGAAGAAAAGATTTAAATAGGCGCGCGAATATCTATACTAAATAATAGAAGATTAGATAAAAGTGTATTCGAGAGTAGGTAGTATAACCGCGTATTTATAACTAAAAAAGCGAACGAGCGCTACTATCTAGAATATATATAATATTATAAATATTCCGGCCGTTAAATACTTATAGTTTAGAGTAGGATAATAGATAAATAGGTTACCGAACTTTATTTACTTCCTAGTAGTATTAAACCTACTACTTTAGGCCTAAACCGGGGTAAATCTAGATAATTAATAATTAATACTAATTATATTAAATAAATCCTTAAGTTATTCGTATTACCCTAGTACCGGGAGTTAGAAAAATAAGAACTATAATTAATATTTATATAAAACGGGGCCGGGATTTATAGATTTAAATAAATATTATAGTAGTTAAAAAAGTATAGGATCGAGATATTAGTATAGCCGCTAAATAGCTCTAATTTAAACCCGGATAAATATATATAGAAGCGGATAAAATAGAAGATCCGGGGGTATAAAAGAATAATCCTAATCTCAAAAGATATATAACCGGCGGCGAAGTATAAATAATTTTAATTAATAGAGTAATAAGTTTATATAAAGTAAATATATTCTATACCTAAATAGTACCGGGATATAATTAAAAACCGTGGTTTTTCGACTAAATAATAACTCGGTAGTATTAAGATTTTGGCCTAGAACAGCGTCTATATATAGCCTTAATTTCTACTACTTTATATATTATTAGAGTAGAAACTACGTACGCAGTTTAAATAATAAGCCTGGATATATATATTTCAAAATTTAGTGTCTCGCTTAATCCGTTACTTGATTCTGCGCCTACGAGTACTCATGACTACTACTACCTCTATAGATATATATATTTATAGCTACTACTACCTTTATAAATATACGTACTTATAGCTACTACTACCTCTATAGATATATCTATTTATAACTACTACTACTTTTATAAATATACGTATTTATAGCTACTATTATCTTTATAGATATATATACTCATGACTACTACTACCTTTATAGATATATATACTTATAACTATTACTATCTTTATAGATATATATACTTATAATTACTACTATTTTTATAGATATATATATTCATAACTACTACTACCTCTATAGATATATATATTCATAACTATTACTACCTCTATAGATATATATACTTATGACTACTACTATCTTTATAGATATATATATTTATAGCTACTACTACCCCTATTATAAATTAATAATAAGATATATTATAGATTATACTATAGAGAGACGATTATTATAATAATTATTATAATTAATATCTATTATTATTCTCTACTCTTTACTCTTTAAACGATTTTAAATTAAAATATTCTTAAGAATAAAATAATAACTTTAAGGGAAAACGTTAAGATAAAAATATATTAATAAATTTTTTAAAAAGATTAGTTTTAAATTTAAAACGAAGTTATAATTTAAACGTCCCCTTAATTTTAAAATAAACGAATTAAATTATATCTTTTATAAAACCTTCGGTTATATTTAATTCTAGGCTAATAATAGTCTTAATTTTAATATTTAATAATTATAAGTCCGAGCGCCTATTTATAATTATAATCTTTATTTATATTTATAATCTTTATTTATAGTTATAGTTTTTATTCTTAGTATTAACCCTATCGCTATTGTTTTTAAATAAGGGTAGTAGTAGTTATAAATATATATATCTATAGAGGTAGTAGTAGCTATGAGTATATATATTTATAGAGGTAGTAGTAGCTATGAGTATATATATCTATAGAGGTAGTAGTAACTATAAGTATATATATTTATAAGAGTAGTAGTAGCTATAAATACACGTATTTATAAAAATAGTAGTAGTTATAAATACGTATATCTATAGAGGTAGTAGTAGCTATAAATATATATATTTATAAGAGTAGTAGTAGCTATAAATACGCGTATTTATAAAAATAGTAGTAGTTATAAATACGTATATCTATAAGGGTAGTAGTAGTGGTAGCTATAAATATACGTATCTATAGAGGTAGTAGTAGTCATAAGTATATATATCTATAAAGATAGTATTAGCCATGAATATATATATCTATAAAAGTAGTAATAATTATAAATATACGTATTTATAGAGGTAATAGTAGCTATAAGTCCGTATATCTATAGAGGTAGTAGTAGTAGTAATTATAAATACACGTATTTATAGGGGTAGTAGTAGCTATAGATATATATATTTATAGAAATAGTAATAGTTATAGAGGTAGTAATAACTATAAATATATATATCTATAAAGATAGTAGTAGTTATAAATATATATATTTATAGAGGTAGTAGTAGTTATAGAGGTAGTAATAACTATAAATATATATATTTATAGAAGAGGTAGTAGTTATAAATACGTATATCTATAGAGGTAGTAGTGTTATTAGAATAATTATTAGAAATCCGCCTTAGTATAATAGGGATCTTTAAGGGATCTCTACTTTACCCTATTTTAATTTAGAGTAGAGATCGAATCGTAATCTCTATTCTATACTTTATTTTACTCTACCCTACGTTAGTATTCCCTCTAGGGATCTTTATACTAATTCGAAGTATAGTCTAGATAGGGTCCTATTAATAAATAATATTTACTATTAATAAATTTAGTAACTCGATAAATAATTAATAATTTAAATATTAAATAAATAGGCCTATTATATACCCTATAATATACGTATTAATATACGTATTAGTATATATTATAGTATAGATTATAGTATAGATTATAGTATAGATTATAGTATACTCTATAATATACGTAATAGCGTATATAGTTTATATATACTATTAAATAATATACGAATAATATACGTAAAGGTATTTTAAATAGTATACGATATATACCCCTCGTAATAGTCTCTAAAATATTAGACGAAAGCCCCCTATATTATACGTAATCATAATATATATTAAGATATACACTAAGGTATACGCTATAGTATACGAAATAATATAGTATTTATATATATATATTTCCTAGATATACCTAGGTAACGCCCCCGCGAGAATTTTTATTAAAATTTATTATTCCGGGCCCGATAAATCGCTAGCGTTAATAGTTATTACTAGGGGTCGCTACTATTAATAGTAATAATTATAGAATTTTATTTATTTTAGCCCTATAATAGGGCTGAGCTACTATTAATATATTAATAATATATATAAATTACTAAAGTTACTAATCCGACTAAAATTAACCCGGAGTTATTAAATTTATTAAAAGTAATTTATCTAGACCCCCGATTTACTAAATTTATTAATAGGATACTAGTAGCTTCATCCGTAAATTAGGGCTATTAGTAGTATTCTATTAGTAATTTTTCTTAGTAAAAATTACTAGTAGGACGTTACTAGCTCTATCCGCGCGGTTAGTAACTACTTTAATAAAGGGCTATAATTGCTAGTAATAATACAAATACTATAACTAATACCGGATACCGTTAATAGACTATATATTTAATAGACTAGTAAGATAGTTTTTATTTAAAATTTTACGTCTACTAGTTTAAAGATATTAAAAAGATTATAGTAAAATAAAAAAACATTATATATATACTAACGTATTTATTTTAATACTATATATCTATTATTTAACCTACGACTAATAGTTAAATAACTCGATACGGTTATACTACTTTTTAAACCGCTAAGGCTAGCGCTCGGGAATACGTGTAATAGAGAAATCTCAACGCTTTATTAATTTTAGGGCTAGAATCGGTCGATTCAGCCGATTTTCTCGCGAGGGCGTATTTACGGTACTACGCCTACCTAGTAAATTGAGGTATTTATATATTTATAAACTACTAGTACCTAGTACCTACCTAATAGGCTAGTACGGATAGTCTATTTTAAAACTGGACCCTATTTCGTATTTTATAGTTAATTAAATAGAACTAAACCCCGGTTAAAAATAAAATAATATATTATCCGTATATACGTATTATAAACAAAATAGTCTATAGGTATAAATAAATAAGAGTTATAATATAATACGTAGAATCGTTACGATATTATATATATATTATAATCTACTTTCTTAGCTCTCCCTTAAAGTAGGGTTTTAATAGGAGTTTTTAAAATTTATTAATAAAATACTCTAGAAAAATTTATAAATATAAAAATAATATTAATATTAATTAAAAAATAGAGTAAAATTATTAAATAGAGTCGTTTAAAAAATAATAAGAACTGTTATCTTATTATATTATTATAATATAATCTTATTTACTTTAGTCTAGTCTAAATATTATTTTAGATTTAATTTAAATTTAAATTAATTCCTTATTTCTATCCTAATATACTTAGGATAGGAAATAAATAAATATTCTATATACTAGTTTTTATTTATATAATAACTAGCTTTATCTTAACTTTCGATCTTTATTTTTTATTTTAATTTACTTTTATATTATAACTAAATTATAATTTAATAAATATCTAGATATTAATCTCCTTTTATAATATTATAAAAGATTAATTATCTAGTTAATACTCTTTAATATTAGGATAATTATTATAAAGGATTAATTCTTTAGCCTCGACTATATATAATAATTCCTCGCCGAAGTATAGAATAACTTTATTAATTTCCTAAATATTTTAATTACTTCTATATTTAAATCGAGAGTAATTTCTTATTTCTTATTTTATCTTTATCTACGCCTTCTCTTCTTTTTATATTAAATATATAATCTCTAGTTTATATTATTATTTAGGTAATAACCTAGATTATATTTATTATAATTCAAATATTACCTTAGCCCCGCTTTAGGTATTCGATAAAAATATCTTTAATAATATTATTATTATAGGTTTACGCCCGTTTTCTTTTTTGAATATTTAATAATTTATTTTTTTACGATTTTAAATATCTCCTAGATCCGAAAAACTTTTAAATATCTCGGAATATAAAGAGGACTAAAATGGATTAGATATTTTAGAGTAAATATTAATATTATAAATATATATTAATTATAGTCGTTACTTTATCGATAATAATAAAATCGTTTATATAAAATTTAAATTAATTATCGGTAAAAAAGCCTTTAATTTAATAAATCGTTATAAAAAGGAGGGTCTCTATACTCTAATTAACTTTACTAATTAATAAAAGAAATTAAGAGAAATATATAATAATTTATTTAAATAAAAGAATACTCGGAATTATACTCGGGAATTTAAATAAGTCTCTTTATTTTTTAATAAATATTTTAAAATCATTTCCTAGAAAAAGAATTATTCTCGAATAAAGAACGAATTCTTAATTAATATTATATTTTATAATATTAATTATATTATTTAATAAGCCTTTATCTTTTAGAGGAAAATTAATAATTAATAATAATATTAATTAATTAATTTGAATATTTACTCTAGTAATACTACTTTATTAATAAAGGAGTTCCGCGAATACTTTCCTAGTAGGGTTACTAGTAGTTCTTATTAATTATTAAAGAAACCTCGTCGGTTAAAAACTTTAATTTATCGATAATTTATCTCCTCTTTTTACTAGTTAATAGCCGATAATTATAATTATTTTAAAATATTATTTATCCCTTCCCTCCGTTTCTCTTTTATTTTAATTTTCTTAATTTTATTTATTTATCTCGTAGGCCTATAGGCCGCTTTATTATATATTTATTAAATAATTAATATTTACGGCCCTCCGGCCGGCGGTTTCTTTCTTTTCTTTCTTTTCTTTATAGGCCTAGGTATATCGCTAGGTCCTAATAATAATTTAGATTATATTAATTATTCTTTAATAAAAAACAATTAACCGAGCTACCTTATCTTTATTATTTACCGCGCGGTTATATATATATTCTAGATTTAGGTTAATATCTTCTTAAAATTATATATATTTATTTATTTTATAAACTCCGCTTTATCCTTAACTAGTTCCGGGTAAAATAATAATATATACTTTATACTTTATTTCCTTTATTTATACTAGTAATTAGCGCTACGGACTATAAGTACCTTTATTCGGTAAAGGAATTTATTTAATCCAATTTTACTATATTTTAATTATATCGTTATAAAGTTTTTAATCTTTTTTAATTAATTATAATAATCGAATTAATCCCCGAATAAATCTCTCTTTTAAGCCGGGTTAATAATTTATATAAAAATTATTATTTTATAACTCTCCTATTTATTTAGTTATTATTAACGGGCCTAATTTTTTACTCTTTAGTCGATAACTTTAATATCCTAATATTCTTCGATATCTTCGATTAGATTTATCTAGTTTTTCCTCCTCCTTATAATTATATTTACTTTATATTATTCTTTAAATCCTAGGGCGCGAATTACCTAGGCTTTTTTTTTCGTTATTAATATCAAAGGTATTTATTATTACCTCCCTCCTCTATATTAAAGTTTATTCTAGATCCGTATATTTTTTATAATTATAATTAAATAGGTCCCTCGATTTATTTAATATCGTATTACTAGGCGGTCTAACTAGAGGTTAATTAATATAATTATCGACTCGGCCTCGAGTATTCGAATTAGGGTAGTTTTAAATACTCCTAGGACCGTCCTAAAATAATTATTTTAGATAATTATTAGTTTCTTTATATATCTCTTTATAATCTTTATCGTTCTCTTTAATTAATATTATATCGGAGCCGTAAATATTAATATCGGTTTAATTATTATATTATATACCGTCCTATACTTCGCGAAGGTAGCGCTTTATATCGAATTAGTTAAATACTATATAACGCGGCTTTAATTAACCGCTTTAATTTTAATTTAGGCTAGGTATAATCTCTATTTTAATTTTAAATCGATATATAATCTTAAGACCTTAATATTCGTTTTAGATTCGATAACTACGTTCTTAAAGTTTATTATTATTTCTATATTAAACTTCTTCCGTATTCGAGATATATAGACTAGTTTATATTTCTAGAGGGTAAATAATATTTTATAAATAACTAACTACTTTAGATAAATATCGTAGGCCCGTTTTAAATTCGTATAATTCTTTTTTATACTCTCTTTATAGGCGAGTAAATAAACGTTATTTACGAATCCTCCGATTTATATTAATAGATTTATTTTAATATACTCCTCGATTAATAATATATTAAAGAATAAAAAAAGTACCGGTAAAATAGGCGATTTTTATAAAATACCCGTTATTATCTTCTTTACTATACTCGTTCTTTCTTTAAATATTACGGATATAACTTTATCCGATAGAAAGTTTATTATCTAGTCGATAATTAAACTCGGTATACCTTTTATTCGTAGGTCGTATAATAATCTTTTATATAAAACGTTATCGAATACTCTTATTATATCTAGTAATAATAGGTTTATTACCTTTCCCCTCTCGTTTTTATTATAGTTCTATATAGTATATATTATATCTATAAGAGTCTTTAGCGCGGTTTTAATTAAATATTTTTATCTAATTTTTATTTATTATAGTAGTAATAATTCGTATTTCTTTATTATATTATTTAATTTTCTAGAGATAATTACCTCTAGCGCTTTATTAAATATATCGAGGAGTATAATAAATCTATATAATTTTAGCTCTAAATAATCGCCTTTCTTTAATTTTTTAAAAATTATTATATTAATCTTTTTAAAATACCTTAAATAATATCTCTATCTAAAGTAGGCCTAGAATAAATAAATAATAATATTTATTATTTCCGTTTTTATTATAATTTTTAGGAATTAGATTAAGATTCTAGTTATTTTTAATATTTTATCGGTAGCTAGGTATTATATTATTTTATATACTTTTATTTTAATTATTTTTTAGTTTATTATAACGAGCTCTAAATACTTTATTTTATTTAATATTATTTGAATTTACCGTTCGTAGAGGGGGAAATAATACTCTTTATAAAATCTTTATTTTATCCTCGAAGTCTTTAGTTTTTCCTCCTTTATTATTTTTAATAACTAGGAATTAAAGAAACTCTTTAAGGCGGTTATTTTTCTCTCTTTTTTATTTTACGAGTTTTTATACTCTCGTCGACTTTAATAAAACTTTATATATACTCTCCTATTAAAAAAATATTTTTATTCTTCGAATTATATATATTCTTATATTATTTACCGTATCTAGGGCCTTCTTTATCCGGGTATTTCGACTTCGTTTATACTTCTTTATATATTCCTTTACCTTTAGTATAATATTAATATAATAGGAGTTTTAATAGGATTTAGCTCCTTAATATAAACGGGTTTATAAAATCGTAAACTCGATAATTTCTTAAAAATCTTTTATTATCTTATTTAGGTATTAATTAATATCTTCTTTATTTTCGAGTTTTAGCTTCTTTAGCGCCTAATAAAAAGATTTTATACTTTATTATATTTTCTTTTAAATAATATTATCTTTAATTTTCTTTTAAATATACCGAATATATAGTATTACCTCTTTTTATATTTACTCGAATTTTATTATTACTAGTCTATAATCGGAGTTATAATATAAATCTTCGTGGATTATAAAGTTATTTATAATCTAGTATACTCCTTTTATAAAGAATAATAGATTAATTATATTTTTATATCCTCGGGCTTTTTATATAATAAATAATTTTAATAATTTTAATTTTATTTCCCTCGACTTTATTATTCCTAAAAGATAATTAGTTATAGTATAATATATATATCGCCTAGTATTATTTTAGTTAAGGTAATAAAGGTTAAAATTCTTTAAAAGAATATATTCGTCTTCCTCTATTAATACTTCCTTTAATAATAATAATAATATTAACGGACTATTAATTAAGATATACTATATTAATAATAAATTATATATATTATAGATTTATATCTCTTTATAATAGAGGATTCCTCGATTAATAACCTCCTCCTCCCCGATTTTATCCGACCGAGATTCCTTTTTATTTCTTCGCTCGTTTAATATAATTCTTATAAAGTATAAATCGCCTTTATAATAAACTAGTTCCTAGTTATTTATATTAATTCTTTTATTTATATAAAAATATATATAAATCTTTAAACCTCCTTTATATATTAGGTAGAAATAATTAATATTATCGTTATATAATATTTAGGTAATAGGATTTTAACTAGGCTCCTAAATAACTATAATATCGATATTTTTAATTTACTTGTTTTAAAGTAATTTTATTATTAGTTTCGATTCCTTTTTAATATTATATTATACGACTTTAAGTTAAGTACTATAATTTATTATATATTAATATTATATCCGTAAATTCCTCGTTTATTTCTTAGTTATTTAATAGTATTAATTCTAGCCGGTTTTCGTCTAGTTAATCGAATATCGTTATTAAGAAGTTATTTAAAACTTAAAGAATTATTTACCTAGGTATTATTATTAATTTAATATTTTATCTCGGCCTCCCTATCTTCCTAGATATAATAACTATATTTTAGATTTTATTAATTATATTCGTTATTATTTTCTTCTTCTTTATACCCCTAGCCGGTATTAATATAAATTTATTATTAATTAATTATACCTAGGGGCTTAGGGTTATTATTTTTAATAATATTATAAATTACTTAAGTTTATTCTTTAATCTTTATCGGATTCGGTATATCTTTTTTTATCTAACTAGGTATACTCTACTCTAGGATTTATAATATCCGAAGTAGACTATATAACACTTTTCCTTCGGGCTTTTAGTATTATATTTATATAATTAATAAAATTCTATATATATCCCGTATTTAAATTAGTTTTTATAAATTAGAGTTATATAGCCGTACCTCTAATAATTAAAATATTACCTCGGGTTATTTATTCTCTTCTATCTTTTATATAATAGTAGTTATTCGTTTTTTAAGAACCCGTCCGTTACTAGTTTATTTATTATATCTAGATCCGGGATTTTAAAAAGGAATATTAAATATATTTTTTTACGACCGTATTCGTCTAGCTTAAAGACGAATCCTAGTTATTTTATATTTACGATATTTAATCCCGGGTATAACTTATAATTATTTTTCTTTAATATCTTTATTATTATTTTTTAATTATTTATATTAACGGCCTCCTTCTTTACGTTATATATTATTATTATATAAGTTTATCTTAATACTCTCGTCGAGGGGTTATTATTTTTTATTTATTTAATTATTTTCTTTAACTTTTACTTTACTTTTACTATTATATAATATAAAACGAAGTCTCCTTTTATTATTTATTTTACTCCGACGATTAACTTTATTACCGAGTAAATTCCGTTCCGGAATATTTTAATTAATTAAGAATTAATTATTTTTTTAAATTATTCTTTAACCTTAATATTATTTATCTTTATTATTAATTACTTCGTTTTCGCGCTAGTCGTTATTACCGGGGGAGGAGGGTTTATTTCGGTTATATATCTCGATAAAATAAATATATATCTACGGGTAATATTAGCCTAGTTTTATATTAATAATATAAATATACTCCTCGCTCTAAATTTTTAAATCTTTTATTTTAACGAGTTTATTTAAACTTTCTAGAGCCTACGCTCTTTTATTAATTTTTATATATAATTAAAAATTATTCTTAACGCGATCTATATTAATTATATCCCGCGGTATATTATCTATTATACCTCTTTATATTCTATATCTTTTATAGTCTTTATTATAATTATTATTAATTTTTTTAAAACTTTTATACCCCCTCTATACTTTTTTATTTAATTATTGATCTTATTTTATTATTATAATATCTTCGTTATATTAAAATATATTAGTAGTCTACTCTTTACTTTAGTACCTTAAATTTTATCTCTACTACCCTTATTCCCTTTTATCTTAACTGATTTCGTAACTCTTTAAAATAGTGAGATCCTATTAGCCCAGCTTTCGTTTTATCTCTTTTTTTTTTTTTTTTTTTTCCTTTTTCAAATTAGATCTTCTAATAATCGCGCGTTATTAATAATAATATATCTTCGATAAATACGTCCGTATATACTCCGAAATCGATTAAGTATTTTAATAGATTAAATATTATCTATCTCGTTATAATATTACTTCTATTAAAGTAGAATAAAGTTTAAAGAGATTTATTATATCTTTATTAACTTCTACCCCTATAACTCGCTTTAATATAACGAGTATTTTTATTTATATTATTATACTACTTTTTACTCTCTTATTTAGAGAGTTAATAGACCTCGATTCGACCTAAATAATTATTAAAGATAAATTAGTAAAATATCCGGTTATTAAGATTATTTATAAGAAATAAAGATTTTACTTTTATTATAAATCGTTTATATATAATAGAGGAGTTTATTTAATTAAACTAGCTAGTCTCCGATCTAGTATTACAATTATAATTAATAATAACGAGGGCGTTATAAGACGAGTTATTTTAAATATAGAAAAAGAATAATCTTAGTATGAAATCACGTATTAGGACTATAAATATTTAAAACTCTATATATATCTTCTTATTTATCGATTATATCGTTTAATTTATTAATTAGGCTTTCGCTTTAATTTATTATATAACTTTTCAAATCCGACTCTACGTTTCGTAATAAGTATATAATTATTATTTATTAATTACGGAATAATTAATCCCGAATATAAATTAAAGTCTTAATTAATATTAGTATATTAAGTTATCTTTTTATTAATTATAATTTTATATATATTTAATATCTACCTCTTTATTTTCTTTATTATCCTTATATTATCCGACTCTTTAATAATATATTTATCGTTATAAAACGTATTATTTATATCGTAAAAACGATTTTAAATATTTATAATTATTAATAACGAATAGTTTTTTTTATTATTAAATTTAATTAATACCTCGTTATAATCGGCTTATTATACCTCTATTATTATAAATATATTATTAATTTCTTTAATAAATCCTTAATCTTCGCTATATATTTTTATTTGAAACTTTATATCTCTAATTTTATAAAAGTCTTTATAAAAGATATTCTCTTTTATATACTCTAAAAAAGTTTCTAAATTTCAAAATTCTAATTATTAATTTTATTCGATATTTATATATAATTAACCCCGATTTAAAAGGAGTCGCTAATATATAAATAACTATTATTATTTATAAATAATAACGTTACTATTAAATAATTAATTCCGATTTAAGAAAAGTGACTTTAGTTTTAAATTTATTAATAATATACCTAGTTTTAGATTTATAAAAAGTAAATTTTAATTTAAGAAAAATTAACCTAGTCTTTAACCTAATTTAATACTCGTATAAAATAAATCTAGATTTAAAAAGAGTTACTTTAATTCTAGGTTTATTAATAATAAATTTAAATCTAAAAGTAGTTTTTCTTATCTTAATCCTAATTATTTATTCCTATAAAGACTAGTTATAATAAAGAATATAACCGTATCGTTATTATTATTAGATAAGAAAAGATATTTAAAATTAATTATTATAACCTAGTCTCGCTTCGTTCTTAATCTTAATATTAAAAATAACGAACCTAGTACCTAGTTACTCTCGATATATATAAGATAAGATTTTAATTATTTATCTATTTTATTAAATTTAATAAATAAGTCGTATTTATTTTATTATTTATAAAAATCGATTAATTTCTAGATATTTTAGAAGAAATCTCGAATTTAAATATTTAGTTTTATTAAGAATTTAAATATAGTAAATCTAAGCCCCGCTTTAATTAAAATCTTAAATTAAATATTTATAATTAAGTTTAAAACCGAGTTATATTTAAAATAAATAAGGAATTTTACCTCGCCTCCGTCGTTATTTTAGAAAAGATTTAAGTTTATTAAAATAATAAAAGTATTAATCTAATTACGATTTTATTTACGCGGTATTATAAATTCTTAAATATTTTTTTAAGAAAAGACGTTGATATTTTACCCCCGTATCGGTTATATAATTATATTATTAAATTTAAAAAAGGGCTATAACCTCCGTTATTTAATTTATATAATATAAATAATAATAAGATTCTAAAACTCCGTCGTTATATAGACGAGAATTTTAATAAAGATTTTATTTATATTAATTATTTTTATACCGCGTCTTTTATCCTATTTATAAAGAAATTTAACGGAGGTTTATATTTTTATATTAATTACCGACGGTTATATATTTTTATTATAAAGAATAAATACTCTTTACTCTTAATTTAAGAAATCTTAAATTAATTAAATCGTGCTAAAGTATTTTTTAAATTAAATATTATATTTATTCTTAATCGTCTCCGCGTTAAAGAGGGCGATAAAGAATTTATAATATTCTATACCCGAATCGGCCTATTTAAACATTTTATTATATTATTTAAATTATATAATAATCTTACCTCGTTATAATATTATATTAATAATACTTTTTATGAATTTCTCGATAAGATTTATATTATTTATATCGACGATATTTTAATTTATAACGATATTAAAAAGAAGAGTATAAAATTTATATTAAATATATCCTTTAAAAGCTCCGCGAGGTAGGGCTTTAAATAAATATTATTAAATACGATTTTATATTAAAGAAATTATATATTTAGGATTAATTATTATTATTAAAGAAATTAAAAGAAGTTTAAAGAAAATCGATACTATCCTAAATTAATTATAACTAGTTAATATTAAGGATATTTAAAGTTTCCTAGGATTCGCTAATTTATACCGGCGCTTTATTTATAAATTTAGTAAATTTATTATATTATTTATAACTTTAATTAAAAAAGATATTATTTTCGAGTAAAGTATTTAATATTAAATAATATTAAGGCTCTCCGTTCAATACTTTAATATAACGTCGATAGGACCTAGGTTAGTACTCGTAGAGAGAAATATTAAGGATTAAAGGATAATAGGCTTCGTATTAATATAAAATAAGACTAGATAAGTTTAATAAACTTAATTAATAATTTAATAAACGTCTGTATTCAGAATTTATAATTAAAAGTCTTAAGGGAAGTTAAGTACGAAGCTCTTATCTACTAGGAAAATATATAGTCTATATAAAAAAAAGAAACTATATTATTTATCCGCTTACTCGCTTATTCCTGTGTCGAGTAGATAAACGGTTAAGCGCTTACCTATTTATTAGTTTATATACTACGTCGAGTAGTAAGTAAATCTTTAATATATTAAATATACTAAGTCTATTAAGGTTTTTAGTGAATTTTAATTATAATATTACCCCTCCCTTCTAACCTTCTTTATTTTTAAAAATAATTCTATATCTTCTCGTTAAATAAAATAATATAATAAATTATAGGAATAGGTTATTTCTAAAGGTCTTATAGTTATAGTTATATATATACGTTACGCGATACGTTAAACCGAATATCGATTATCCTCGTTATTATCGAAGTATAGGGAGTATATTAAGACTAGGAAAAAATACGAGCCCTCCGAGTTTATCGTTAACTTCTTAGGAATTAATAAAACTTTAGAGCGTTTAGAACGTAAGAAAGAAAAGATTAAAATTATATAAGAAGCGGCGAACGAAATCGTTAATTAAAAGAATACGAAGTTAAAGAGGCTTCGTTAATAAAAGAAATTCCTAAAGGAGCGTAAATAAAAGATATTCGATAAAGGTCTTACGGATATAAAGGAGTTAGAGCGTCTAAAGGAACTTAAGAAATTTAGTAAAATAAAATATATAGTGGCCTCGGTTCCGTATTTCGACGATTTTATATCCTCGAGATCTCTTTCGTTAGGGACTTTCGACTAGTTTTCTTATATCGTTATTCCTAGAACTTTTTTAGAAGTTCCCGATAATTAACTAGGTTCGTTAATAACTTTTAAATATTCTCTAATTCGTCGTAATCTTTTTATTTAATAAGGTAGTTTTAATTTTTTTAACCTAAAATTTCCTTTACCTCGAACTCCGTTTCTTCTTTAATCTAGAAATAAAAAGTATTTTATAAAGATATCTTAAAGTCTATTAACTCTAATCGAGAGATATAGAATATTAAATATACTTTAGTATCGGCTAGAAGATTTAGTTTATAATTAACTAATCCCTTATTCTTTTTAATCGAAAATGATCCGATTTTAATATAGTCTAGTTTCTTATTTAGTCTTTTATTTATTATATTCTTCGTTAAGAGGTATACTTTATCCCCCTCCTTTAACTAAGGATACTCTTTTTAATATTTATTCACCGTTAATTTAGTCCGAGTATTTATTAATTTAATCTAGGTTTATATTTCCTTATATAATACTTTTATATTAATTATATAAACTAGCGCCCTATACGCGTTAAGTCCTTATTTTGGGTCTAGGAACGTATTAATATATTTATTATAATTCGCGAAGAACGGCGTAAGTTTAGTTATATTAGACTAAGTATTATTAAATACTAGTTAAGCTATAAGTAGAAGTCTTATTTAATTATTCTATTTCTTATTTATATAATATCGTAAATACGTTTTTATTATTTGATTTATCCGCTCTATCTACCTATCCGTCTACGGGTAATATATAGTTAATATTCGTAACTTAGTTCCGATAGTATTAACTAGTATCTTCTAATAGTTAGAGGTAAATTATTTATCTCGGTTAAAAGTAATCGACCTAGGTATTTTATAATCTTTAACTAGTCGATCTAGTAGTATAAAAGCGATTTATTCGGCCTTATAAATTTCCTTAATAAATATTATTATAACGTATTTATTAAGTTTATTATAGATTACTATAATAGAGTCAAAGGTTTCTAAAGTAATTGGGTCCTTTGATTTTAGTAACTTAATAACGAAATTCATTATAATATCGTCCTATAGTGTTTCTGGTATTAGGGCGAATTAGATTTAACCGTATTTAATATACCTTATAGACTTATTCTACTAGTATTCGATATATTCCTTAATATATTTCTCGACGTATAACCTTAGTCCTAGCGCGTCGTATTCTTTATAAATAAATTCTATAGTTTTAATAACTCTAGGGTATCCTTAGACTAGATTATTATAATAATCTTGGATAATTTCCTTAAGATATCCCTTAAGAAGATAAGTCTTTTTATTATATTTTAATAGTTTAGTTTATAGTTATTAACTTTTTAATATAGCGGTTAAGGTATCGTTTTCGTATTCCTTCTAAATAATATTTATAATTCCGGGAATAACGATATATAACGTCGCTACTAGTTATTATATTAGGATCAGCGATCCATCCTATTATTAAATAAGGACTAGTTATATAACTACGTTCTTTTCCTCTATATAGTCTCCTCGCTTATTAAATATATCGGCGCGACCGTTATTCTTTCCTAGAATATATAAGATCTTAAATTTATATTATCCTAGTAGTTCTAACTATCTAACCTATCTTCGGTTTAACTACTTTATCGTCGTAAAGTTAAGAAGATTCTTATAGTCTATAAAGATAGTAAGATCCGAATAATTTTCTACGTATACCCTCTATTATTTTAGTAAGGATATTACTACTAGTAATTTCTTATCGTAGATATTATAGTTCTATTCTATTAATAATATTTTCCTAGAATAATATACGATAGGGTATTATTTATCGTCTCTCTATTAAAGTATATAAGCGCCTATTACTAAATCTAAAGTATCGGTTTTAATTCGAGCTAGTTCGTTACTTTAAAAGGAATATAGTACTAGCGGTTTCTTATAGGCCTCCTTAAGTACCTTAAAAGATTATTATTATTCTTTTCTTTATTAGAAAACAATATCTTTCTTTATAATATCCGTTAATAGTAAAGCCTTTTTAGAGTAGTCTTTAATAAATTTTTTATTAAAGTTCGTAAATCCTAAGAAACTTTATACCGTCTTAACGTTATGTAATATAGGTTATTTCTTAATACTCCTAATTTTTTTAGGGCTTATATAAATACCTCTAGTATTAACTATAAAGTTAAGGAATTTAATTAATTCCTTATAAAACTCGTACTTCTCTAGTTTAAGGAGAAGTCTAGTTAATAATAAATAAATTAGGACGTCCTATATATATTAGATATATTCTTCTTTGTTAGTAGAGTAGATTAATATATTATCGAGGTATATAATTACCATTATATTTAGGTATACTTATATAATATTATTAATTAATATTTAATAAGTTACTAGTGCGTTAATAAGTCCGAAGGGTATTATTAAATATTCGTAATAACTATATTTAGTTCTAAAGGTAGTCTTCTACTCCTCGTCTTCTTTTATTCGAATTAGATTATACGCGCCTCGAAGATCTAGTCGTATAAAGATTTTTATTATCGCTAGCCGATTTTATAACTCGTTAATATTTAGTAAAGAGTACCGATTCTTTACTACTATAATATCGTTTAACTTTCGGTAATCTATATATAGTCGTAGACTTTTATTCTTCTTTATTATAAAGAGGATTAGATAACCTACTAGTGATTTAAATTCTCGAATAAATCCTTTCTTAAGGTTCTCGTCGATATACCCGCGAAGTACTCCGAGTTCTTTTTTTAATAAAGCGTAAATAGGTCTAAATATCGGTTATTTATTAAATTCGAGTTCGATTTTATAATCTTATAACTAATGTTTAAGTAATACTTTTATAGTTATCTTTTTTTAAAAAAGGTACTTTTATTATTAATATTCTTTAGGGATATTAGGAGGTTCGTTTTTATCTTTAGAAATTTTGATTTATTCGCCTTATTAATCTTTCTAGTTAGTATATATCGAGTCGGATCCTTTTATAAAGTTATTTTTATACGAAGATAAAATACTATAGGCTTCGACCGGGCTACGGTTCGACTTCTTATTTATAACTATTCTTTATAGGCGTATAAGTATTATACTAGCGACGTCTTTAATACGCGGAAATATAAATACTCCTCTCGTTTAATTTATTATTAGATTATATTTCTTTAATTAAGGTATCCCTAGAATAATATAGTAAATAATTATTTTTACTATATCGAAGGTAATCTCCTTATACTGGCGTTGAATAATAATTAGTAGCGGGAACGTTTCCTCGTCTACTCTTTTTATTAATAGTTTCGACCCGTCGGTTAACTAAAGTTTATATTATTTCTTTTTTTCTCGTATTAGTAGGTTAGTTACCTAAGCTACTATCCGAGATATAAAGTTATTAGTTACTCCTAAATTTATTATTATAATAACCTTATATCCGTTAACTCTTACTAGTATTCGTATATATATACCGTATTAAGCTAAGTATAGATATTGTTTTAAAATTAGTACGTTAATCTCCTTATATTTCTTTTTAATATAAGGGACTAGTCTTTTCCCGACGAAGATAAAAATCTATAGTACTCTTTGGACTCGAAGTATCTCTCGTAATTTTCGGTTAAATAGTAGTATTATTCGTCTTAATTATAATATTTCGTTTTTTTACTATATCCTTTTTAGTCTTTTAATTATAATTATTATTCTTTATCGTAGCCCGGGAAGATTTGATTTTCCCTCTTCTTAACTAGGTACTACGGGTAATTATTTTTAATATAGTTATTCTACTAATTATAATTATATTTTGGTTTTACGATATACTTTCGCTCTCCTAAGTTATCGTAATAGTATTTATAATATTCATTTATATATACTAACTAGTGTATTTCTCTATATCGTGGGTGATATTTATTATAGGTATAGTTAATTCTAGTAGGTTATTTTTTCTCCTTTTTCTTTTCTTCGGGTTTCTTTTTTAATATAATAGATTAGGTTTTAAAGTTATCGAGATAATCTATTACTTAAAGTTATTCTTTAGAATTTATTATACTTTATTTTTATTTTTATCCTTCCTCTAAATCTTCCTTTAGAGTTTTATTATTATTATTATCTAGTTCTTCGAATTCTCGAATTCTTTAAGCGATTTTTTCTTCTATCTCCCTTTACTTCTTAAGTAAGTCGTTACGCGTAGAATTATTTTATATTAGATCTTTAGGGGACCCGGCTACGTTATCCGATATCTTCTTTTTAAGTACATTTAATTATTATCGATTCATTATATTTTTCGAACGATAGTTTTTAGCGATATGGCCCGGCTTATTATAATTATAGTAATTTATTATTTTTTTTCCCCTTAATTATTATTTACCTCTTTTTTAGAATCCTCTCGTAGGTCCCTTCTTAATGAAATCGAGTTTTATTAATATATGATTATACGGGTTAAGTTTCTTATAGGGGTAACGGCTAGCCGAATTATATCCGTTACTATAAACTCCTAAACGTCCTTATCCGTTAGCTCCTCCGTTATAGCGTTTCTTTATTATACGTTCGTATAATTTATTATTAATTTTAATTATTTATTTTATAAGTGTATCGAGGTCCTCGATTACGGCTCCTACTCGTATGAGTTCGTCTTTTATATTATCTTTTAGTCCTCGTCGATATATTATTATAAATATAGTATCGTCCTAATCCGTTAATATTATATAGTATTAGAACTGTGCCGAGTAATCGGATATAGACCTTCGTTATATTAAGTACTAAATAACGCGAATTATTATATTACTTTCGTTGGATAGTCTAAATATACGGCGAATCTCAGCCTTAAATTTAGAAAAGTTTTCTATTTATAATTTTATTAATAAATTATCGGTATCGTACGTTACTTTTATATAGTATTTTAGGAATAATTTAATTTATTTCTACGTATTACCTCTTATATAGGTTATTATAAAAGTTATTTATTTAATAACTAGTATAGTATTCTTATTAAATATAAAGAATAGCTAGAGTTATAATAGTTAATCGTTAAACTTCTCGCGCTCTTTATAATAATAGTCTAGTCGGGCGACCTTAATACGGTCCCCTTCTTCTATAATATTACGTCTTCTAGTACCGTCTTAGGTATTTAGGGCTAGGGCCTTTATTAATCTTAAAGTATTTATCCTAAGGGTATTTAAAGTATTAAGACTCTCCGTTTAATACTTTAATATAATATTAATAGGACCTAGGTTAATACTCGTAGAAAGGAGTATTAAGGATTAAAGGATAATAGGCTTCGTATTAATATAAGATAAGACTAGATAAATTTAATAAACTTAATTAATAATTTAATAAACGTCTGTATTTAGAATTAATAATTAAAAGTTTTAAAGGAAGTTAAATACGAAGCTCCTATCTACTAGGAAAGTATATAGTTTATATAGAAGAAAGAAACTATACTATTTATCCGTTTACTCGCTTATTCTTATATCGAGTAAATAAACGGTTAAGCGCTTACCTACTTATTAGTTTATATACTACGTCGAGTAATAAGTAGACCCTTAATATACTAAGTATACTAAGTCTATTAAGGTTCTCAGCGAACCTTGATCGTAATAAATAACTTTTAATATCTTTAAAAAAGATTTTTACCTCCGATATTATTTTAATTTATTTCGACCCCGATTATAAAATTATAATAGAAATAAATATATTTAATTATATATCTAGGGGAGTCCTATTCTAATATAATTATTAAAATATTCTTCGTTTTATAATTTACTTTTTAAAGAAGTATAACTTTATAAAGTATAATTATAAGATTTATAATTAAGAGTTTATAATAATCGTTTATATATTTAAGGAATAACGTTTTAAACTAAAGAGATCTACTCTTTTTATCGAAGTAATATTCGATAATAAAGTTTTTAAGTATTTTACTTTATTTAAAATATTATATTATTATTAAATAAAATAAAGCAAGTTTTAATCCCGTTTTAATTATAAAATTATTTATTATATTAATAAAGAAGACGGTATATTTAATTTATTAATATATTAATTAAGAAATCTCTTTTAAAAGAGTAATAAATTAGACTTTTATAATACTTAAGGCCGCTAGCGCAGAGCTAGCGGCTTAGTAATAATATAAAAAACGTAAAGTAGTTACGGGGTTTATTACTAGATAGTTTTTAAATCCTAGATTTAATAATAAAACTAATTTCTAAGAATTCTAATAATACGGGGGAACGCTAATTTAATATAGGATTATTAAAAGTTAAAACCCCGCGATACTAAAGCTAGAACCCCGTATTAGTAAATAATAATATTATAGAGGTAACGGAGCGTAGGTATATATAATATACTAGCGCTTTTAACGAGGCGTAGGCGCGTATAATATACTACTATTTTATAACTCTAAATATTAATATTGATACTAAATTATATTAAAAAGAAAAAATCTAGTCCTAGAAATTCTTAAAGAGTAGATTTATAATATATTATTAAATATAATAATTCTAGCTTTAGTCCTAGATACTTTAATTATATTAATAGTAAATTAAAAGATTCTTATTTAGTTTTTCTAATTATATTTTATATTAATTTATATATATCGGTAAGTCCGGAAAAATAGTTTTATAAAATCGTTACTTAATTAGTATAAAATACGTATTTTACGTATTTCGTAGGTTATTAATAAACGAAATATAACGTAATAAAATATAATTAAATCTAACTTATTTTAATTATATCTAAATTATATAAATAATAACGTATTACTATATAGATAGTAGTAGGGATAATCGAAATTTTAATAGCGTGTTTCTTTAAATCTAGGTTAGATCTAGGTTAAATCTAAACTAAAGTTAAACCTAGATTTAAACGATATCTCTAACTTCTTTATAAATATTATAGGTATACTCGGTAATATATTTATAAATTAATATTCTTTTTTTATTATTATTTTAAAGGTCTTTATTAATAGCCTTTAATTCCTAAGGCCCCGTATCGATCGTAAATCTAAAAGGAGGTTAAGGAATATATAGTTAAATACCGCGTTAGATAGCGGTAGATATAATTAAAGTATTAAAAGCGTAGGCCTTTAATAACGAGTTTAGGGATTAAAATAGAATCTAGGTTAAATTTAAAGAATATCTAGGCTAGATCTAAACCTAGATCTAGACTAGATATAATACTCGGTTTTTTATTATCGTACTAAATATAATAGAATAAAGGATTAGAATCGTAAGCGATAATAACGTATTATAGTAAATATTATTATATATAAAATTACGTAGAGGAGTAATAGGCTTTTTAGCTCCTACTCGAGCCTAAATATTTAACGGCTTAGAAACGTAAAAACATTTTATTAAAATAACTAAATATTATATCCGTAACTACTTTAACCGCGCTTTTATCTAATATATATATTATCTTTTTAAATCGCCTTTATACCTTCCCTAGTATTATTACTAGCCGTAGTATTATTAATATTCTAAGTATTATTATTATATCTAGGATCATTACCTCCGTTAGCGCCTTTTATACCCTCCGTATTCGCCGTATTTATAATTTTAAATATATTTACTCTAAAATCCGTCTTCGATTTCCGCTTCCCCTCTATATACTCCCTAATTCCGGTATTAGTATATAATATATACCAAAATATTTCCTTTAATTAGGTTATTTAATACGTTTTCTTCGGTATTTATTTATATAACCCGATAGAGTAGAGGGGCTTATAGAATAATTATAATTATATATATAAGATTTAAGCCTACGCTTATCTACCGCGTAAATCTAATTAAAAAATTAGGTATATTATTCTCTACTAGTTTACGATTATAATTAGCCTTTCGTATTAATATATATATAATTACGACCCTCGCCTTATCGGTCCCGAAGAATATTCGTATTTTAGGTTTAAGCTCCTTTCGGATATACTATAATAAAGAAAAGTTAATATTAAATATTATATTTAGAAAAGAGAATACTATATTTAATATATTAAAAAAAGCGAGTTTAGGCTTTTTTATACTAGAGATTTTAAAGAAAGGAAGGATTTACTTATTCTACTACTAGAATTATCTCGATAAATAAAGATATAATTAATATATTTACCCTTTTATATTTCTTGAAAATAAAAGCGATAACCTTAAGTTTAGGGGATATCTTCTTAAGTATTATATAGTTCTTATTTAAGATATAATCTTCTTATATCCGATTATTATCTTTATTTATATTAAAGACCGCGGTTATATCGTTAGTCTACTTTTTATTAAGAGTTTTAGAGGAGATAACGAGGGTAGGTAAAAATCTATATAATCGGAGCACCCGTAATATAATAGATACTATATTAGAATAAACTAAAATTAAATATTAAGGACGTTAGTATAGGAAAGAGGTATTATAGTTTTAATATTCCTTTAATAGTATTACCGCTATTAGAGCCTTTTTAATATAATAATCTTCTAATTAATAATAGTAGACCTAAATCGCGGTTAGAGTCTTAATAAATAAATAGTCGTAAAGTCTTTTTAGTAAAGTTTCTTAAGTATTATAAAATATATCTAATTTAATTACTTTTCTTATATCGTAGTATTAAGGTATAAAGGAGTATATTAGCGAGGATATTTATTACCTTAATAAATCTCTCCTATACTCTAGTTTTCTTATATATCGGGTAGTAGTATTTATAGACTTTTCTAGGTTAATAGGTCCGAAGCGTTAATAACCGAATTAATAATTATTTTAATAAATATCTTCTATAGTAGTCCGAGGGGCTATAATATCCTTTAGGTTTTAATTAATAATTATTCTAGATATAGTTATAAAATAGAAATTATATTTAAGGCGAGTCTTCTTTATTTTTTAAAAAGAATAATATAAATTTTTATTTAAGTTTTTTACTTTATTATATTCGTTTATAATTACGAAATCGTATTAAAAATAATAGATTACTTCCTTTATAGTCTCTTTTTTCGTTTACTTTATATAGGGATATTTATATTCTTCGTTAAAAACTTTATTAAAGACTAACTATATCTACCGTATAGTAACTATATATAGCGATATATTTACTGCGCTTAAGGAATTATACTACGTAGGGTTAATACTTTTTTACTTTTAAATTATATTACTTTAAGGTCCTTTTTATTATATATCGTCGCTAAACTCTTCGTCGCCCTTTTATTTATAGTATAGTCGTATTTCTATTATTATATTAATAATTATAAATTATATCTTTAGATTTTTAAGGTCGATTACTAATTTTAATTTATTAACCTAAATACCGAGATCAAGCGGCGGGATAAGGAATAGTTTAGATTTATTAATTAATATAATATAAATAGCCTTTAAGCCCGGTGAATATAGATATTCGTAGAATTATCGATTCGTAGGATATTTGGAGCCCGTAGGAGTATTTTTACAGTAGTATTAAGGTTTTATTAACTACTCTTTCTATTTATATTAAATCTTTATTTATTTCCGATATAAATAGCGATAGAATACGGTAGCGCCTATGACTTTATAGGTCTTTATATAATTAGAATTAATTAAAGAGTTTAATAGATAAAATTATAGACTTTATATTTTCTATATTTATTTATATAATTTAGACGAATATTATAATATCCTAAATCTTCTTCGTTATTTAGTATAATTATAAATATATAGAGCTATTACTAGTAATAGCTTAACTTTAATATTCTAGGAATTATTATTATATTATTACCGCGAGAATTATTAAAGTAGGCGATTTTCGCGAATATAATAACGCGTTCCTATATATTATCGTGAATATATTCGTATAAATAATTATTATTAAGTTTTTTAAAGTTAGGAAAGTAGTTAATAAATATAATATTACTAAAGGAGATATTAATTAACTATTATTTATATATTATAGTTAACTTTATCTTCTCTTCTTTAACCCTATTATTATTTTTATTATTACTAATAATTAATTCGGAGGATTCTTTAAATACGAATTTATTCTTTTAATTTAATTATTCGGAGGATCTCTTTAAAGGCTTAAGGGATTCGGGAGGTTTTTTAAATAAAAGTTTCTTCGGAGGTTATTTTTATAGTAATAATAATAGATCGTCTTTATTATTATTAAAGTTTAAGAGTTTCGTCCGGCTCTTTAATCTTTTCGTTATTAATAAATAAATTAAATTTTAATAAAAAGTATTAAGAGAAAGGCGATATTTTAAAGTTATAAAGAAGAGAGGTTAATCTCGAAGTAAAGAAAACGGGAAGTAATAAATAAATACGAATATATTTTTAATATTAATTTCTATAATAACTCCTTTTTTCGAGTTCTTTCGGGCGCGATAATAGGTTTTTATTTATAATATATTAAATACCTAGAAAAGAGAAGAACGGAGGAGGAAAAGAATAAATTTAAGATTCTAATAAAGGTAAATCTATTTTTTAAATTAGATTTATATTAGAGGATAAAGGATATAATTAATTAAAATTATTATTTATAATAAACTTACTTTTTATTAAATTTATACCCCGGTTTTAAAAATACTAAATATTATTCTATAGGTCCTTATCTTCTAAAATATTTATATAATACGCGTCCTCCTCCGTTATATAGAAGAGATAATCGAGTATCGAGTCCGTTATAAAGTAGCGAGCTATCTAATATCCTTAAAATAACGCGAATCGTAAATAAACTATATTAAATTCTTCGTCCGGTAGATACGCGGAGATTATTAAAAAACCGGATCTTATATATAAAATTCCGTGATATAAACTAGTTTAATATATATTTAATTTTAAAGGTTTAGAAAGGCCGAAAAGAGAAAAGATTATAAACGGTATTAATTTTTTATTTAAGAAGAGTATCGTTCGAGCTAGTTATTATTATTATTTAATTTTATAGGTTAGGAGGTAGTACGCTATTAAAGTTATTTTTAATTTTAGTTATTTAACTAGAGTCTCTTTAGTATATAATAATACTAATATATATTTATTCGCCGAAGCCTAGATAGCCTTAAACCTCGATTTATTTTTTAAAATTAAATATTAAATATTTACCCTATTAGGTTCTTTCTACTTTAAGCGCGTTTTTATAATTCCGTTAATATTTGAATATATCCCTTAAATAACGATATTTATTAATAAACTCTTTAGCTCGTAGTAGTATATTATTAATATTCGTATAATAAGTTAATACGGGTATTCTTCTAATATCCCGGATAATCTAGTTAGCCTTAAATAGTTTTGTATCGTATTTAAATAATACGCGCCGGGGCCGTGGCGCGATAGTAGTAATAAATAAATAAATTTAATAATGATTATAGAGTGAGGAGGGTATAATAATTCGCGTAATTTAAATAATTAGTTATAATAAGGTATAATAGATTTTATAGTAAATTAAATTAGATCTAGCCTAATATACCGTAAATATCGGGCGATATTTAGATAAAATTATTAAAAGAATAAAATAATAAGTAAAGAGGTCTTTAGGTTATTATATATAAATATATTTAAAGAAATCGTTTTTAAAAGGACGGTTGATATTTAATATTTAAACCTATATACTAACCGTCTATATTACTATAATTTTACGTAATATAATTATTAAACCATACTAGAAATAGCTTAGAGTACGGTTTATAATATAATTAATATCGTAATTAACGAATTTCTAGGTCTTATATAACGGGCTTAAATAAAAGTAAATATTAAGAAATAATAAAAAAGAGTATTTATATATATAATATATTAATATTAAGCTAGCCTTCTAACGCCTTAGATTTAGCCTAGATCTTATCTAAATTTAATTTAAATCTAGTTTAGATTTTATTTAAATTTAGTTTAAATTTAGTTTAGGTTTAAACTAAATCTAGGCTAAAGCCTTTATATATTATTAGACGAGGATAGTTTCTTATAAATTAAGGGTAGATTACGTAAAGTTTTCGATATTATTTTCGCGTTCTCGATAACTAAAATTATATCCGATAATAATAAATTATCCTCCGTCCGCGGCCTTAATTATAATAAAGTGCCGGAGATAATAATAATTAAAACGGAAGACCTAATTAACCTTTCGGCTTTTAACGAAAATATTAAAAGAACGAAATATTCGGAGGAGGATATAACTCTACTCGATAATAATTATAATAATTTATTTAACTTTAAAGGACTACTAGAGAATATTTAACTAGTATTAAATATAATTAACTTATTTTTATTAAACTTTATAAAGGACTCGGCCTATATTCGCTACTTTATTAATAATAATAGTAGTAAGAAGTTAAATAAGACTATTAAGATAATTAAAATAGTAGTAATATTAATTACTAAGAATATCCGTATACCCTCTTTAGAATATAATAACTCTTCGGAGTAGTATTCGTTATCGCCTAATAAACTAGTCTCGGCGTCGATATCTTTCTCGTCTAATAATTAAAATAAAGTTATTACTATTAATATATAAAAGGAGGCTATATTTAACGCCGAGGTAAATAACGTAGATTTATTATCTTAAAAATAAAACGTAGATAAAATACTAAAGGTAATAAAGGTATTAAATTATTTACTACTTTTAATAAATATTATTAAAGAAGCGGGAATAATCCCTAAAGTTTTAAAGAAAACTACCGATATATTAATTTTACTAAACTACGTTACTCTAAGAAGAAGTATAAAGTTCTTCGACTTTAAAGAGTATTATTAAGTTATAAAAATTAACCGGCGAGAAATTAAAGTAAAGGATTTATAGTTTTTTAACTTTTTTAGATATAGAGTATACTTCACCCCTAATAATAATAAGTATAATATTTAGTATACCGTCTATATTTTAGGTCTTCTCTCCGATATTATTATAATAAAGTTCTTAAAGAAAGTTCGAGGTAGTATAATATTTAATACGAAGTTATTAAATATTAAGAGTATTACTAGTAATATAACTAGGCTCGTTATATTTCTTTACGAGTACGTAGTTATAGTTTATAAAGAGTATACCTAATAATATCCGATTTTCTTTAACGGTCTCGTAGCCCGAATCGAAATTATATTAACTTCGATTTAACCTATCCCGATTAATTAGTAAAAGACTATTAACGATAAAACCACGTGTTATTTTAAAGTATATAATTTTCCTCGTATTATTACGCTAGTAATATTAAATAAAGAACTAGTAATCTCTTAAATAATTAAATTTAACGCGGTCGAGAGTATAAATATAAATAGTAATAATGTTTTAGGTTTATACTTTTCTTTTATTTATATTATTAAATAAACTTCTACGCTATTTAATTATACCCGTCGATACAAGGGTTATATCGTTATATTTATATTAAATCCGTATATTTAGCCTTTAAAGACCCTTCTCGATAATAATAATAATTAACTCGCGGTCGTTAATTATCGGTAAAATATTCCGTTTATTTTAAAATAACTAGGAGGGTAAACTCTCTCCTACGCTTCCGTAATTTAAAATAATAATATAATTTAAAGTTTAGGCGGGGGCTACGCTAACGATAACTTTTAAAATAACGAGGATAATAATAACTAAAAAGGGGGTATAAATAAGGGCGAGGATAATAATAAATAAAATAAAAATAAAAGCGGCGGTAACGATAATAATACTCGCTCGGGTAATAGGGAATCGTTATTTATATCGCCTATAATCGTGGCTTACGAGGGCCGGACGGTTTTAACTAGTAATAATCTCTAGTTATTTATTCCGATACCTATAATATAGATGTTAACTATAGATTTTTTCGGTATTAACCGTAGGGGGAAAGTAAAAGGGTTAAGAATAAAAATATATATTATAAATTTATAAGGAGGTTTAGTAAAGATATTATTAATTTTAATATAAATAAAGCTAAGGTATAAAAAGTCTAAAAAGTTTAAAAATTCTATTAATAATAAAGTCGCCGTTATTACCTACCCGCTTTAAAGTATAAATAATATTTTACTATTAATAACTACCCTATTCGAATACTAAAAATATTATATATTAATTATTTAGTAAAAGAGCTCGAAAGGTAGGTTTTATATTAATATTACTTTAAATATTATTCGCCCCGTTATTATCTTCCCCTTTATCGTCCTTGGAATTAAAGATCTTTAGTACCATTTACTTTTGATTAATAATATAATCTATATATTTATATCTTTCAATCGAGGGTAATATATTCTTTAATAATTAGAAAAACGGTATTTCTTTTTTCTTTATAAAAGTTATAGGTATATTAAATAATATATTCGTAAATTAATATTCCTTTTCCGTTATTATTTTAAAGGTCTTCGTTAATAACTCTTAATTTCCGGGGTCTTATATCGATCGTAAATTCAAAAGAAAACTAAAGAATATATAATTAAATACCGCGTTAAATAGTAGTAGATATAATTAAAGTATTAAAAGTATAGGCCCTTAATAACGAGTTTAGGGATTAAATAAAATCTAGGTTAAATTTAAAGAGTATTTAAAGAATATCTAGGCTAGATCTAGGCCTAGATCTAAACTAGATATAATACTCGGTTTTTTATTATTATTCCTACATATAATAAAATAAAGGATTAGAATCGTAAGCGATAATAATATATTATAATAAGTATTATTATATAAAAAATAAATATTATTATATAAAAAAGCGCGTAGAGGGGTAATAAGTTTCCTAGCTTTTACTTAAACCTAAATATCTAGTAGTTTAGAAATATAAGAAGACTTAACTTAATTAACGGCGGTTTATTTTTATATTTATTTACTTTAACTACTTTTCCTCCCTATATATATAATATTATCTTAAATAATATTTTCTATATTAATAATAAACGCCGCGATATTATTAATATTCCTAGTATTATTACTCCTTTTAATATTATTACCTCCGTCGGCGCCTCCTACGCCTTTTATATTCGTTATATTAATAGTCTTAAACGCGTCCTCTTTAAAATCTATCTTCGATTTATACTTTACGTTTATATACTCCTCGATTTCGGTATTAATATTTAATATATAATAAAATACTTCCTTTTTTTACTCTATCCGATACGTTTTTTTCGGTATTTATTTATATATCCCGATAGAGTAAAGAGGTTTATATAGAATAATTATAATTATATAAATTAGATTTAAGCCTACGCCTATCTAATATATAAATTTAATTAAAATATTAGGCTTATCCTTCTTTAGTAATATATTATTATAATTAATTTTATATATAAATATATTTAGCCGCGTCCTTCTTCTTATCGGTCCCGAAGAATATTCGTATCTTAGATTTAATCTCCTCTCGGACGTATTATAATAAATAAATATTAATATAAAAGAGTTAACTGGAAAAGAGAAGGTTAAATTTAATAAAATAAAAGAAACGAGTTCGGGCTCTTTTATATCGGAGATTTTAAAGAAAAAAAGAATTTACCCGTTTTACTACTAAAATCATCTCGGTAAATAAGAATATAATTAATATATTTACCTCTTTATATTTCTTAAAAAAGGAGGCGATAATTTTAAATTTAAAGAATATCTTCTTAAGTATTATATAATCTTTATTTAAAATATAATCTTCTAGTATCCGATTATTATCTTTATTTATATACCGGTTCTTAATCTCTTTATTAGTCTACTTTTAATTATATGTAATTAAAGAGACGGAGAGATAGGGTAAATAATTATATAAACGGAGGAGCCGTATTATTATAAATACTTAATTAACGTTAACGTTAGTCGGGCGGTCGGGACGATTTCGTATAAATATAATATTATATTAATTATCGTCCTAGTAAACCTATTATTCTACGAGTTTCTTTAGTATTAAATCCTTCTAACGGGCGACGAGGGTTACGTAATATACTTTATAATTATAAAGAAAACTAGTTTTAAAGATACTTCGGTAAAGCTTTTTAAACTTAATAAAGTCGTAATTTTTCTAATTACTCTTTTTATACCGCTATATTAGGAATTTAAGAAGTAAATTCCCGAATATATTTATTATATTATCGAATTCTTATAGTCGATTACTTAAACCTTAATATTTAATAATAATATTAATAAGAATCTTTAAGCCGGTTAGTTTAAAGGGGTTATATTTATATTTAAAATCGTTCTAAGAAATATCGTATATAATATCTATTAAAGTTATAATATCTAATAGATCGGAGTTAATAATTATTTTAGATATAATTATAAATTAGAAACGATATTTAGGGCGAGTCTTTTTTATTATTTAAAAAAGATTCTATAAACCTTTACCTAAATTCCTTACCCTATTATATTTATTTATAATCGCGAACTCGTATTAAAAACGGTAGATAATTTCTTCTTTAATTACTTTTTTTCTATTCTTTATAAAGGAGTATTTATATACTTTATTAAAGATTTTACTAGTAGTTACCTATAATTATTATAAAGTAAATATAAATATAAAAGTATTTACTTCGCTTAGGAGATTATATTACGCGGTATTAATAAATTTTATACCTTTTAATAATTTTACGTCGGAGTCGTTCGGGTTATATATTATTTATAATTCTTTTATTATTTATACGTTTATTTAGTAGTTAAACTCGGTATTATTATAATAAATAATTATAAACCGTATCTTTAAGGCCTCGAAGTCGATTATTAATAATATTTTAATACTTTAAATACTAAGGTTAACCGGCGGGGTAAAGAATAATATATATTTATTAATTAATTTAATATAAAAAGCTTCCGAGTCTAGTTAATATAAATATTTATAGAATTATTAATTCATAGGATATTTAGAGCCCGTAGGAGCGTTTTCGCGGTAGTATTAAAACTTTATTAACTACTCCTTCTACTCTCGTTAAATCTTTATTTATTTTTAATATAATTAAAAATAAAATACCGCGGAACTTATAACTTTAAAGGTTTATAGGTAAATAAAATTAATTACGAAATTTAAAAGATATATTAAAAGGTTTTATTTTATTTAAACTTATTTCGTCTCCGATAATAATATTAAATTATCCGAAGTCCCCTTTATAGAATAGTATAACTATAAATATATAAAGTTATTATTAGTAATAAATTAATTTTAGTATTCTAGGAATCGTTATTTTATTATTACCGCGAGAATTATTAAGGTAGACGATTTTCGCGAATATAATAATATAATCCTATATATTATCGTGAATATATTTATATAAATAATTATTACTAATTTTTTTAAAGTTAAGAGGAAGGTAATTAATAAATATAATATTATTAAAGGAGATATCGATTAATTATTATATTATAATTAACTCTACCTTCTCTTCTCTAGCCGCGTTATTATTTTTATTATTATTAATAATTAATTCCGAGGATTTTTTAATAATGAATTTATCCTTTTAATTTAGTTACTCGAAGGATTCCTTTAAAAACTTAAAGGATTCGCGAGGCTTTTCGGGTAACGATTTCTTTAGAGTTTATTTCGGCGGTAATAATAATAAATAATCTTTATTATTACTAGGGCCTAAAAGCTTCGATAAGTATTTAAACCTTTTTATTATTAATAAAAAAATTAAATCTTCGTTAGAGATATTAAGAGAACGGGTATATTTCGAAGTTATAAAGAAAAGAGGTTAGTCTCGAAATAAAGAAAATAAAAAGTAATAAATAAATACGAATATATTTTCGGTATTAATTTCGGTAGTAACTCGTTTATTTCGGGTTCCCTCCGGCGCGATAATAAATTTTTATTTATAATATATTAAATACCTAAAAAAGGCTAGAACGGAGGAGGAAAAAAATAAATTTAAAATCTTAATAAAAGTAAATTTATTTTTTAAATTAAATTAAATATTAAAGGATAAGAGATATAATTAATTAAAGTTATTATTTATTATAACCTCGATTTTCATCGAGTTTATACCTTTATTTAAGAAATACTAAATAGTACTCTATAAATTATTATTTTTTAAAATACTAGTATAATACCCCTTTATAGTATAATAAATAAAGTAATCGAAGCTCGGGTCTATTATTAGGTCGCGAGATACTAGATAATCCTAGAGTAATAAAAATCGTAAATAAACTATATTAAATTCTTTAAATAATAAATATAAAGAGATTTTAGAAAACCGGGTCTTATATACGAACTTCCTTAATATATACTAGTTTAATATATAATCGATCTCGAAATCTTTAAACGAGTGAAGTAAAAGAGGATTAAGAGTAATTCTCGGTTCTTATTTAATACGAAGATTACTCGAATTAACTACTACTATTATTTAATTTTAGAAATCCGGAGGCGGTATATTATTAGGTTTATATTTAATCTTTAACGATTTATTAAAGTTTCCTTAATAAATAATAATATTAATATATATTTTTTCGCCGAAATTTATATAGTTTTAGATTTAGATTTAGTCGTTAAATTTAATTACTAAATATTAATTCTACCGGACTCTTTTATCTCTAAACGCGATTTTAGGGTTCGGTTAATTTTTAAATATATTATTTATAAAGTAATATTACTCTACGAGCTCTTTAATTTATTAAAATATAATATTAATAATATAATAATAAATCGGCGTATATACGTCTTTTATATATATAATAATTTAATTATCTTTAAATAATTTTCCGTTATAATTAAATAATAGAAGGGGTTACTATAATACTATAACGATAATAAATAAATAAATTTAATAATAATTATATAGCTAGAAAGGTATAATAGTATATATAATAATTATAATAATTAATTCTAGTAAAGTATAATAAATTAGATAATAAACGTACCTAGATCTAGGTTTAGATTTAGTTAAGATATATAAATTAAGAGCTCGGGCGTTAGTTTTTACGAGTATAATACCCGAGATTTCGTCTCCTAATATAAGGCCACGCGAATATTAAATTATTCGAGGTTTACCCGGCCTATTTAAAGCTCTATTTTAAAAAGTAATATTTATATATTATTTAATAAAAGAGAAGTAAAAGAGAACTAGAAGAGATTAATATTAAATAATATAATATTTATATAACAAGGCCTTTAATCTAGTCGAGTTTTAAAAGATATATATACCTTCGTATTATTAAATCCACGAATATCGTTTTTAATAATTTAAATTCCGTGAAAATTATTTTAAAATAAATATTTCGAATATTAATATCCTATACCGTTTATAATTTTACGCTAAAATTAATAACTTATTTAATTACTATCTTTAGCGTCGGTTATATATATTTTCCTAACCCTTTTTACCCGTAGAACGAATATTATTTATATTAGAATTATTAAAATTATATATGAATTTATTATAGTAAAATCTTTCGGTACCGTTTATTTAAATTAAATGATTTTATTATAATATATATCGAGTCTATAGCCCGAATATTATCGCTAGCGTAACTATCTTAACTAAATAAAAGTTAGTATTATAAACCTACGGGGTAAGGGACGTTAATATTTATAAAATATTAATTTTAATATTAATTTCTTATTTAAATAGTTTAGGGTTAGGGTTTATTAAAATTTAACTTAAATTTAATTTAAATCTAGCCTAGATCTAGCCTAAATTTAAGTAAATTTTAATAATTTAATTTAAACGCGTCCGAGTTCAAAATAATAACTTTTTTTATAAATATATAAAACCGTATTCTTAATAGATATTCTTTTCTTAAGCTTTTTACTTCTAATACTAGATAACGCGAAGTACGTAATAAAATAATTATAGTACGGCTAATATAACTGCTTCTAAATAAAGAATTACTTAGGTTTATTATAATATTTAAATACGTATAAAGGGCCTTAATCTAAATATAAGAAATTAATAAATATCTTTAATCTTATTAAGGATTAAACGGGCTTTATATTCGTTTAATACAAAATCTCTTAATTCTAGGAATTACCCGCGCCTAGCGGTAATAAGTTAGATACGGATTAATTAATAAAATTTTATATTATTTATTATAATATAAATAGATCGCCTCTTAAGTATCTAGGGATTAATAAAGATAATAATAAAAATATTACTACCTAAAAGTTTATATAAATATATTAATAATTTATTTAGGCCCTCGTCTACTTCGATAGATATATTAGAACCGGTTATAATACTTTCTTTTATAATTATATTATTTATCTCCTTTAGAAACCTTCTATTTATATTTAATTCTTTTTATACGGAATCTTTTACCGACCTTATAAGGCGAGACGCCGGTTCTATTATAATAATATATATAAAACTAGATCGCGCGTAATACTAAAAACGTCGACGAAATACTTTATAGTTAATAATAGTGAAAGATATATACTACCCGTTCGGTAATAAAGTTAGTTAAATTATTATTTATTTATTTTCCGAATATTATATAATTAAAACGAGTATTAACGTATACCTTAAATCTATAGAAATTAAAGTAAATTAGAAGGAGGAGGTAATTTTCCGTAATATAGAATAATATCGGTAACTAGTAGAATATAATATTTAGTAGGGTATATATAATAATAGTTAGATAATCGATAATCTCCGCGTACCTAGCGAGATTAATTATTTTAATAATTTATATTTTAAATTATATTACTATAATATTATTAAGGTTATCCGCTTTTTCCTCGGCTATAAACCGTTTAAAGATAATCTAGTATATATATTTATAAAGATTACGAATAATAGTAATAATAGGGTAGTTAATAAAATATATATTAATATTTAATAGTAGGAAATATAATTATAGATCCTTATTAAAGGTATTATTATCCCTTTTATACTATCGTCCAACGAGATAATAATAATTTAATATTATAGCGACTTTTCCTTCTAGCTAGTATATATAACTATCGAGAACCTCGACTATACGACGCGTAAAATTTAAAAACGATTTAATTTAATTCTCCTAAATTTAATCCCTCGTATTAAGAACGAAAAGGAATTCGGTAACTATATATAATTAAATATCTACTATCTCGCGCTAGGGCGTATACTCTAGCGTATATATAACCGTTATTATTTATTTAAATAATATATTAAAGTAATTAAAGTAATTAAAGACCTAGTAATATAAGAGATCGATATTATATACGCGGATAATTAACCCCGAAAATATTATTTAATAATTATATCGCTTATAACCGATTACTTAAAATAAGTTTTAATAATAGAGGTAAAATAAAATCGTTAGTATTTAATATATTTAGTCCCGCCTAATAAATAAGGGGAGTTAATTAGGATATAGGAGCCGCGGACCTACGAATATATATATTAAAGAATAAAGATATAGAGGAGAGATCCCGATTTTACTAAAGATTTAATAATTATCTACGACGTTAAAAATTTCGTTTAGCGTTATTATCTAGTTAATATCTATATTATTCTTATTATTAATATATTATATTAAATTTTAAAAGGAATTATTATAAAATTAATTAACTAGATTCGGGATTTAATTAAAGATTACGTAATTCTTATAACTATTAAATGGATAAAGAAAGAGATAACTAGGCCGAAGAAATCTTTAAAATAATTAATAATAAAGATTAAATTAAATTATTATTTTCGTTAGCTACTAGGTTTCGTAGGGTTAAAATTATTTAAAAACTTTAATAAAATAAAATAATAAAGTAGTAACGAATAAAAAGCGATATTATAATAATTAATAACCGTTATTATTTCTTTATTTATTAAGCGCGTACCGGTTACCCTATATTACGTATAGGCTATATTTAACTTTATTATATTTACCTAATATACGTCTTATAACGGCGATACTTTATAATATATATAGTATATACTCTATTATATTTATAAATTAAAGGTAGTTTTCCGTAAATATTAATTAAATAATAATTCGGACCTAGATTTAGAAGACCTTATTAATTAATATTTTAATATATTAAAACTATACGCGATAACGTATTACGTTAAATATATTCGAAGATATAGGAGTACCTAGAACTTCGATACTTATTATAAAAAGGCGGTTTATAAATTTCTCCTTAAAAAACTCTTTTTACGGATAAATAAAATTAATAAATTCGAGATATAATTATTACGGTATAATATTATATACTATAATATAAAGATTATATAGGAAATTATAATAATACTTTCCGCTAAACCTACCGTTATTTTTAATAATAAAATAAAATAATAGAATACCCGGTCGTATCGAGAGAAATTAGATTTAAATAAATATATATTTATTCCTAATAAGGATATACCGTTATACTACGGTATATAGGTACTAGATTTTAATTATTATCGTCTAATAACTACGGTAGCGAGGGCTTTTTACTTTAATATTAAAAATCTTATCGACGTTATAACGGTATTTATACGGGAGAGCCGTAAGAAATAGGATAAAAATCCGGGTTTTATTAAAAATTAACGGAGATAAAAGACGGATCCTAATTAAACGGGAGATATATATATATTTATATATCGATTATTAATATATTAAATTCGTAATAATAAGGAGAGCCGGAATTTAGAGTAGTTTATAAAGAGATTAATTTATTATACCCTTAATTTTCGTTCTATTAATAAACCTTATAATAATTATATTTAGATTAATAACGAAGCGACTCGTTTATAAAGTTAAAACGAGACCGAGTAGGAGGCCCTTTATATAATAATCGGCCGGCTTAAATTAATTATTAATATTTATAATTATAAGCGACTAAACGATAAGAGTAAATATAAGGTATATATTAATACGTTAATTACTTTATATCGACTAAAGAATAACGGGAGAGTCGACGATATATATAGGATATTCGAAATAAAGTATATTTTAATTAATAGAACGAAAAAACCCCGAGAATTATACGGTTATCGCCTCTTCGAAATATATAATATTATCCGGAGTATATATATAGTACCTATTAAATAGGAAGAATATTATTATATAAATAATTTTATCGACTAGGATTAATATAATATTATTTATAATTCTAACTTTATAACGAAAGGTACTAGGGTAGTAGATTAATTTATAAAGTAAATATAATAATTATATATTTATAAAAAATCATTATCCGCGATAATATATTTATTATACCGCTTAATAATACGTATACCCCGGGCTTTTACTTAATAGTAATACTATAACTATATAACGGCTAATAATAATAACGAGAGTAACGGGTATAGTATAAAGATAAATTATAATTAAAGTATAAACTCGATCGATAATAATTAATAAGAAAAGAATTAGAGGTTCTAAACTAGGTAGGAGATTTATTAAATAAAAATTCTCGAGATATTACTCTTATAGAATTAAATAAGAAAAGGAGTAAACTCTTAAATTAACCCTTATTATTTAACGCTCCTTCGGTATATATTTCGTTAATAGAAATAAAAGTACTTAGTTTATAAATAAAGATATTATAACTTATTTTTTATAAAATTTATCTCGGTTTACCCTTTATTAAACTCGTTTTAATAAACGGCTACTGTTTTTAATTATATTTATAACGCCCTTATACTCTTATAATTTATAGTATTATATAACCCGAATTTGATATTCGGATTAACTTTAGTTTAAATCTAGATTAGATCTAGCCTAAACCTAGCCTAAATCTAAACTAAGATTAATCCGACACGTATTTATTTATTATTATCGCGCGTATAATTCTACCCTCTTTCTTATATATTAAAATAAACCTATTCTATATCTCGATTAATTAATATACTTTATATTACCGAATAATATTTAAGTCTATATATATACGATATAATAATATATTAAATAGTAAAATTAAATTAAATTATACCTCCTACGTATCGTAATACGGCTTTAACTAGTTAAAGAATTTATAGTAATAACTCTTTCGATAAGGTTAAAGGTTAATTTTAATAATAAATTATATTAATACTCTTAAAGTAAATCTCGGTTATAAATAATTTACCTATTCCGATATACGAGTAATAATACGTATTAAGAATACGTTAATTATAAATCCTTTTAGTATATATTAATTAATATTAACTATTAATAAAGACGAAGAAAGTATATACGGAGGTAAAGAGGTCGATACCGAGGCCGATAATAATAATATTAAGCTTCCTACCCCGAAGCGACGGAAAACGGACGATATATCTCGGTTAAATGGATTAGGTAGGGCCACGCTATATATATATATATATATTTTATATAAGAGTTAGTAATATAATTAATCTTTCTATAATTCTTATCATTTATCGGCCGCCGTATATCCTCGTCTTTATCCTACCCTAATTCTTATATATATAAACTAGGAGATACGAGGTCTTCTAGTAATATATTATATAAATCTTTAACGAAATACTACTATAATTATAACGCGTTATAATTAAGAAACGAGTCGTTATTATTATAGGCGGGCGTAGGATATTATATTAAATCAACGTTATATATTTAAGGCTACGAGGTCGTTCTTTAATATATAAAATAAATAATATTAATAACCCTCGTTACGGGATATAAAAACTCGGGATATAATTTATAAATAAACTTTAATAAAAAAAACGAAGTTAACGCTTTAATTTAGAAACTTTAATAAAATATTATTAATAAATATAATAAGGCCCTCGGGCTAAAGGATAGGGTAATAAAGAAAACTCTAAATCCGACGGAGGCCTAAAAGGTATTAATCTACCGGGTTTAAACTAAAGATATATTAATCGAAATTAATTACTTAATTATATCGGTAATTACCGCGCCTTAATAATAATAAGAGTTCGATAGGTCGTAGCGGTATATTATATTTTTTCTATAATAGGACGAAATATTAAAAAGATAATTACTACTAAAATAAAGAATAGAAGATAGATATATAATTATAATAATAATATAAATCTTAATATTTCCTTATTAAGATTTAATATTAATTATCGATAAACCTAAATTATTTTACCGTTTTTTTAGAGATCTAGTAGTAAAAGTTATAATTTTATTATTTTTTTAATCGGACCTAGGTTAGCTAGGAACTTATAATAATATTAAATATATATTTAGACCCTTAACGGGAACTATAATAATTATAATTTATATTATAATTCATTATACTATTAAAGAATATAAAATAGGGAAGTAGATACGGATTAAATTCGAAGGCGAATATATTAAAAATAAATTAGACTTAACTCTTTTCTTCATATCTCTTAATATTAATAGGAAGTAATATAAAGCTATAGATTTAAATAAAGGAGACGTAGGAGGAATAAATATTTATATAATAAAATATAATAGTAGAGGCCCTATTAAATAGGATTAATTAAGAAATAAAAAAGAAAAAGATACCGGTAGATAATATAAACGATTTCGTTTATAGATAAAAAGATAGAATCGATAATTTAGTCGGTTATAAAGGTTTCCGTACTATATTTAATTATCTCTTAATTATTAATAAAACTATTATAAATTCGCCGGCTCCTCGATAATATAATATATAAAAGGACGAGATATATATTATAAAAAAAGATAATATAAAAGAAAAAAGTACTAGTAAATCTCGGAAAAACGAGTTATTTATTTTTATAAAAGTAAATATTTCTCCTATTCTAATAAAGTTAAACTAGCGGACGAGGTATTAATAAAAACTCTAATTTATTAGATAATATTTAACGAGGTATAAAAGGAGGTAGAGTTTTTATATAATTTATTATTAATCCTCGAATATTAATATAATTATCTAGGCGGATACTTAAGTGGCTTTATTTAATAGATCGGTAGAAAACTAGGGTAGTAATATATATAATATAGAGAGCCTTATAAATCGCGAAATAATATAATATTATAATATCATATTTATTATAGATATATATTAATATTGTATATTAAATAGTAACTACTAGCCTTTATTATATAAAAACTTAAAGATATTAAACTTAACGAATAAATTAATTCCTTTAATATTAATAAGGATCCTACCGAGCCTATATTATATATATTTAAACTCTTTATTATATACGAAGGCTTCTAAAAGAAGTTAAAGTTTAAAAAAAAAGAAGAGAAAACGATATAATAAAAAGAACGGGGTTAAGATTATATAATAGATAATATACGTATATAAAACGTAGTACTCGAGACTACGAGGAAGGAGAGGTATATTATTCTAATATAAACTACCTAGGTTAATAACCCGGACGATAAATAAGAGATAAATTATATATATAATAAATTATTCTTATAACTAAAAATAATAACGGTTTAAATTTAGCCTAGATTTAACTTATATCTAGGCTAGATCTAGGCTAGATCTAGGTATAAATTAATTTACGAGAATAAATAGTAACGGTTTCTTAATAAACGGATTTTAGGATATTTATAACTCCTCTATAATATAACGAGTAAATAAAGTAAAATATATATTAATTAATTAATATATATATAAAGATCTAAATACGATAACGATATTAAAGGCGCTAACGGTAATAATTATAATAATAATACTACTATTACCCAAAGTATAAATAGTATATTTAAAATACTATAAAATAATATTAAAAATTATTTATTTATTATTATTTGCCCGTTAAATATTAATTATACTAGAATTAGTTATATAAGTATATTTTGGGTACTAAATATACTAAAATTAGTTATATAACTATATTTTAGTTATATAATATATTTAAAATACGGGATATGAGTAGATACGCATTTCTAGTATTTTATATAATTTCGGTACAAAATACGTAAAAATCGGGGTTTCCGGACTTACCGATATAACCCCAATAAACCTCGATATAGATATTAATTCGAAATTATAAACCCTATTTATATCTTATAAATTCAAATTAAATAAAGACTAATTTATTAATTTAAATAAAAATTTATATAGTATTTTAATTTATTAATTATAGGATATAATTAATTATATAAAGATAAAGATAGAGTTCTTTATTTTTAAAAAAAAAGATATATTCCGAATTCTAGTAAATTACGCCTTCGTCTAATTTAATTAATTTATAATAATATTACGGGTAGTTACTTAAGTCGTATTAAATATTATAAATTAATCGGGCCTATTAATAACTATTTTATTATTTAATAATTCGTTAGGAATTATTATATATATCGAAGAATTAAACTTTCTCGTTAATATATTTAAAAATAACTACGTTTATTACCGCCTCTATAACGATATTAAAAAGATATCTCGATAGATTATATAAATCTCCTACGTCCTTATATCTTTATAATAATTATTTATTAATATATTTTAGTTTTCGTAGATTATTTAACTAAAAGATAGTATTTAATATTAATTATATCGAAAAAAGTAAACGAAGTCTACGACGCTTTTTATTAAAATATAAAGAAACTTTATAAATTACTAGATATCTTTATTTTGAATAAAGAATCTTAATTTATATCGAATTTCTAAAAAAGATTTAAAAATAATATTTTAAAATTAATTAATATATATTTATAAAATATTATTCTTAAACGAATAATTAAATTAAATAATAAAATATTATAATAAAATATAACCTCCGTATATATATATAATTATATCTAAAGTAGTTAAGTTAAATAACTCTTTAATATCGGTAAATCGAAAACTAGTTTTAATAACTCGAGGTTATTAAATAAATTACCTCGGGCGCCTAAAATAGATTTAGGGTATTTAAATAGTTTTAAATACTCGTTAAATACCCGCCGAGTACCCTTCGAGTATTAAAAAACTCGACGGGCGTTCGACGAGCGCCCGAGATTATTATAAAATAAACGTCGGGCTCTTTATAAATATAATTTAAATTTAAAACTTTAAGAGTTTTAATTTTAGAAAATTATATAATTTATTACCTAAAATTTTTAAAAATCTTAATATTCTATAATCGTTTTTATCGACGATAGCGATCTCTTAAAACGACTCTTAACGCTAGTAAATTTTAATACCCGGAATCGATTAATTTAGGCGAAATCCTCGCGAGGGTTACGCTACGGAATAGGGAAAGAAATCGGTCTTTTTAACTTTATTCCCTTCCCTTCTTTAAGGAAGGGAATTTTTTTTGTATTATTATTTATCTTAATTTTTTGAATTCCTTTCCTCGATTTTCGAAAAAGTTAAAATTCCCTTCCCTATTCCGTAGCGTAGCGGGGGTAACGCGTAGGCTATGCGTTAAAGTATATACTAAAGTATATATTAGGGTATACGCCATAATATACGATAATTATAGGGGTGCGATAGCGATAGGGTTATAACTATAAATAGAGGCCTAGACTATAAATAGAGGTTATAAATAAAGGTTAAAGTTAGTAATATACTTTTAATTTAGCGCCCGTTAGTAGTTAATTTAAATTTACTCGGTATATACCCGAGTAACCCTAGGCCCCTTGACTATATACCTCGGGCGTACGTCGAGTCGATAGATAAATATTAAGGCTCTCCGTTTAATACTTTAATATAACGTCGATAGGACCTAAGTTAGTACTCGTAGAGAAGAGTATTAAGAATTAAAGAATAATAGGCTTCGTATTAATATAAAATAAAATTAAATAAATTTAATAAATTTGATTAATAGTTTAATAAATATTTATATTTAGAATCTATAATTAAAAGTTTTAAGGGAAGTTAAATACGAAACTCCTATTTATTAAAAATATATATAGTTTATATAATAAAAGGAAATCGTGTTAAGAGTAATATACTTTATATATTTATTAATATAAATATAGTAAATATACTTTACTCGCGATATTTATTAATATAAATATAGTAAATATACCTATTAATACCGTAGTAGGCGTAGTATTTATTACGATTTAAAGATTATAATATTATTCTCTCTCCTATTAAGTTTTAATCCCGAAAGTTTTTTAACTTCGTTATTATACTACTTTATAAAGTTAATCTTCGTAATTCAATATCCCGTCGAAAGGAATTATTAAGTAATTTAAGAGATATTAACGCCGTAATACGTCCGTATTAAAATTATATAAAAGGATCGAAGGCGTACTTTATCGGGGAGTCGTTAAAGAAATATATAAAATATATTTATTTAAGACGAGATTACGATCTCGTTATTTCTTTATTAATATTAAGGAGAATTCGTAATAAGTGTCTATAAATACGAAAAGAAATTCGCGAAGCTCGTACCTAATTAGCCGAGTAATATATTTAAATAAATTATTTTAAATAATAGTTTAAATACCTAAAAAATAAAGAAAAAGGATTAATAATTACCGAGTAAAGAAATATTATAAAATTAGAGGAGGACGAGTAACGAGTTATTAAAGCTATAAAGATATCGTTTAACGAACTCCTATTTAATATTTCTTTTAAATAATTTTAAATACCCGTTAGCTTTAATTAATTAAATATTATTTATTCTTTCTACGACTCTAACGGAACTCCTAAAGGAGTTATCGATAATTTATAAAATTAGTACTAGGCTCCTATATATTCTCTATTTTATTATATCTCTTTTATTTAACGAGGTAGTTTTAATTTTCTTTATCTAGAATTCTTTCTACCTCGAACTCCGTTTCTTCTTTAATTTAAAAATAAAAAGTATTTTATAAAGGTATCTTAAAGTCTACCGGCTTTAATCGAGAGACGTAGAATATTAAATATACTTTAGTATCGGCTAGAAGATTTAGTTTATAATTAATTAATTCTTTACTCTTCTTAATCGAAAATAATCCGATTTTAATATAATTTAGTTTCTTACTCGGTCTCTTATTTATTATATTTTTTATTAAAAAATATACTTTATCCCCCTCCTTTAACTAAGGATACTCTTTTCGATATTTATTTATTATTAACTATATTCGAGTATTTATTAATTCGATCTAGGTTTATATTTCTTTATATAATACTTTTATATTAATTATATATACTAGCGCCTTATACGCGTTAGGTCCCTATTTTAGGTCTAGAAATATATTAATATATTTATTATAGTTTACGAAGAATAGTATAAGTTTAATTATATTAAACTAAATATTATTAAACGCTAGTTAAATTATAGGTAGAAGTTTTATTTAATTATTTTACTTCTTATTTACGTAATATCGTAAATATATTTTTATTATTTAATTCGTCCGCTCTATCTATTTATCCGTCTATAGGTAATATATAGTTAATATTCGTAATTTAGTTCCGATAGTATTAATTAATATCTTCTAATAGTTAGAGGTAAATTATTTATTTTAGTTAGAAGTAATTAACCTAAATATCCCGTAATCCCTAATAAATTAATCTAGTAGTACGAAGGCGATTTACTCGGCTTTATAAGTTTCTTTAATCGGTATTATTATTATATATTTATTAAATTTATTATAGATTATTATTACGGAGTTAAAGATTTCTAATATAATAAGGTCCTTTGACTTTAGTAATTTAATAACGAAATCTATAGTAATATCGTCCTATAGTATTTCTAGTACCGGGGCGAATTAAATTTAACTGTATTTAATATACCTTATAGACTTATTTTACTAGTATTTAATATATTCTTTAATATATTTCTCGACGTGCGACCTTAGTCCTAGCGCGTCGTATTCTTTATAGATAAATTCTATAGTTTTAATAACTCTAGGGTATCCTTAAACTAAATTATTATAATAATCGCGAATAATTTCTTTAAAATAACCTTTAGGAAGATAAGTCTTTTTATTATATTCTAATAATTTAGCCTATAATTATTAACTTTTTAATATAACGGTTAAAGTATCGTTTTTATATTCCTTCCGGATATTATTAATAATTCCGGGAATAGAGATATATAGCGTCGCCGTTAGTTATTATATTAAGACTAACGATTCATCCTATTATTAAATAAGGACTAGTTATATTACTACGTTCTTATCCTCTATATAATCCTCTTATTTATTAAATATATCGGTACGACCGTTATCTTTTCTTAGGGTATAGAAAATTTTAAATTTATATTATCTTAATAGTTCTAACTATTTAATTTATCTTCGATTTAATTATTTTATTATTATAAAATTAAGAAGATTCTTATAGTCTATAAAGATAATAAGGTTTAAATAACTTTCTATATATACCCACTATTATTCTAGTACGGATACTACTATTAATAATTCCTTATCGTAGATATTATAGTTCTATTCCGCTAATGATATTTTTCTAGAATAGTATATAATAGGGTACTATTTATCGTCTCTCTACTAGAGTATATAAATACCTATTATTAAATTTAAAATATCGGTTTCGATTCGAGCTAGTTCGTTACTTCGAAAGGAATATAATACCGGTAGTTTCTCGTAGGCCTCTTTAAATATCTTAAAAGATTATTATTATTCTTTCCTTTATTAGAAAGTAATATCTTTCTTTATAATATCCGTTAATAGTAAGGCCTTCTTCGAATAATCTTTAATAAATCTTTTATTAAAGTTCGTAAATCCTAAGTAACTCTATACCGTTTCAATATTATATAGTATAGGTTATTCCTTAATACTCTTAATCTTTTTAGGGTTTATATAAATACCTTTAATATTAACTATAAACTTAAAGAATTTAACCGATTCTTTATATAATTCCTATTTCTCTAGTTTAAGAAGAAGTCTAGTTAATAATAAATAAATTAGGATATCCTATATATATTAAATATATTCTTCCTTATTAATAGAGTAAATTAAGATATTATCGAGGTATATAATTATTATTATATCTAAATATATTTATATAATATTATTAATTAGTATCTAGTAAGTTACTAGTATATTAATAAATCCGAAGAGTATTATTAAGTATTTATAATAATTATATTTAATTTTAAAAATAGTTTTCTACTCCTCGTCTTCTTTTATTCGAATTGGATTATACGCGCCTCGAAGATCTAGTCGCGTAAAGATTTTTATTATTATAAACCGATTTTATAACTCGTTAATATTTAATAGAGGGTACTAATTCTTTACTATAATATCGTTTAATTTTCGATAATTTACGTAAAATCGTAGACTTTTATCCTTCTTTATTATAAAGAAGATTAGATAACCTATTAATAATTTAGATTCTCGAATAAATCCTTTTATAAGATTCTTATCGATATACCCGCGAAGTACTCCGAGTTCTTTTTTTAATAAAGTATAAATAGGTCTAAATATCGGTATTTTATTAAATTCGAGTTCGATTTTATAATCCTATAACTAATATTTAGGTAATACTTTTATAGTTATTTTTTTTTAAAAAAAGTACTTTTATTATTAATACTCTTTGAGAATATTAGGAGGTTCGTTTTTATTTTTAAAAACTTTAATTTATTCGCCTTATTAACCTCTTTAGTTAATATATATTAAATCGGATCCTTATATAAAATTATCCTTATACGAAGATAAAGTACTATAAACTTCGACTAGGCTACGGTTCGATTTCTTATCTATAATTATCCTTTATAAATATATAAATATTATAATAGCGACGTTTTTAATACGCGGAAATATAAGTACTCTTTTTATTTAATTTATTATTAAATTATATTTCTTTAACTAAGGTATTCTTAAAATAATATAATAAATAGTTATTTTTATTATATCGAAAATAATTTCCTTATAGTAGTATTGAATAATAATTAATAGTAGGAATATTTCTTTATTTACTCTCCCTATTAATAGCTTCGACCCGTCGGTTAATTAAAATTTATATTATTTCTTCTTTTCTCGAGTTAGTAGGTTAATTATTTAAGTTATTATTCGAGATATAAAGTTATTAGTTACTCTTAAATCTATTATTATAACGACTTTATATCCGTTGACTTTTACTAGTATTCGTATATATATACTATATTAAATTAAGTATATATATTATTCTAGGGCTAGTATATTAATCTCCTTATATTTTTCTTTAATATAAGAGACTAGTCTTTTCCCGACGAAAATAGGAATCTATAGTACTTTTTAAACTCGAAGTACCTCTCGTAATCTTTAACTAAATAGTAGTACTATTTATCTTAATTATAATATTTCGTTTTCCTATTATATCTTATCTAGTTTCGTAATTATAATTATTATTCCTTATTATAACCTAGGAAGACTTAGTTCTCCCTTTTCTTAATTAAATATTACGGGTAATTATTTTTTAAATAGTTATTCCACTAACTATAACTATATCCTAGTTTTATAATATACTTTCGCTCTCTTAAACTATTGTAATAGTATTTATAATATTCGTTTATATATATTAACTAGTGTATTTCCCTATATCGTAGGTAATACTTATTATAGGTATAATTAATTCTAGAGGTTTATCTTTTTTCTTTCTTCTCGTCTTCGGGTTTTTCTTCTAATATAATAAACTAAGTTCTAGAATTATCGAGGTAATCTACTATTTAAAATTATTCTTTAGAATTTATTATACTTTATTTTTATTTTTATCCTTCCTCTAAATCTTCTTCTAAAGTTTTATCGTTATTATTATTTAATTCTTTAAATTCTCGAATTCTTTAGGCGATCTCTTCTTTAATCTCCTTTTATTTTTTAAATAAGTTATTAAATATAGAATTATCTTATACTAGATCTTTAGGGGACCCGGTTACGTTATTTAATATCTCCCTTTTAAGTATATTTAACTATTATCGATTTATTATATTTTTCGAATAATAGTTCCTAGCGATATAGCCCGGCTTATTATAATTATAATAATTTATTATTTTTTTACCTTTTTATTATTATTTACCTCTTTTTTAGAATCCTCTCGTAGGTCCCTTCTTAATAAAATCGAGTTTTATTAATATATAATTATACGGGTCAAGTTTTTTATAATAGTAACGACTAGCCGAATTATATTTATTATTATAAACTCTCGAACGTCTTTATCTATTAGCTCCTCCGTTATAGTATTTCTTTATTATATATTCGTATAACTTATTATTAATTTTAATTATTTATTCGATAAATATATCGAGGTCCTTTATAACGGCTCCTACTCGTATAAATTCGTTTTTTATATTATCTTTTAATCCTCGTCTATATATTATTATAAAAGTAGTATCGTCTTAGTCTATAAATATTATATAATATTAAAATTATACCGAGTAATCGAATATAGACCTTCGTTATATTAAATATTAAATAATACGAACCGTTATACTACTTTCGTTAAATAATCTAAATATATAACGAATCTCGGCTTTAAACCTAGAGAAGTTCTCTATCTAAAGTTTTATTAATAAGTTATCGGTATTATATACTACTTCTATATAACGCTTTAAGAATAGTTTAATCTATTTCTATATATTACCTTTTATATAAATTATTATAAAGGTTATCTATTTAATAATTAGTATAGTATTCTCGTTAAATACGAAGAATAGTTAAAGTTATAATAACTAGTCGTTAAATTTCTTATACTCTTTATAGTAGTAATTTAGGCCGGTAATCTTAATACGGTTCTTTTCTTTTATAATATTACGTTTTTTAATACTATCTTAGGTATTTAAGGCTAGGGTCTTTATTAATCCTAAAGTATTTATCCTAAAAGTATTAAAGTATTAAAACTCTCCGTTTAATATTTTAATATAACGTCGATAGAACCTAGATTAGTATTTATAGAGAGGAGTATTAAGAATTAAAGGATAATAAGTTTCGTATTAATATAAAATAAAACTAGATAAATTTAATAAACTTAATTAATAGTTTAATAAATATTTATATTTAGAATTTATAATTAAAAGTTTTAAGAGAAGTTAAATACGAAGCTCCTATCTATTAAGAATATACGTAGTTTATATAATAAAAGGAAATCGTACTAAGAGTAATACACTCTATATATTTATTAATATAAATATAGTAAATATACTTTACTCGCGATATTTATTAATATAAATATAGTAAATATACCTACTAGTATTATAGTAGGCGTAGTATCTGTCACGACCTAAGGATCGTAATAATAAATATCGTGTTTTAAGACTCCCGAGGCGCCCGTCGAGCGCCTTAAATTATAATCGAGCCACTTTTCGTTTTGCCGACGAAAGCGGAGTTTTCTAATAATAATATTAATTCTTCTAATACTCTAGCCTCGCCTTTTTTAATTAATTATAAATAATATTTATATATCGACTTCGAGTTTATTGAATTTTTATTTTAAGATTTAACCGTCTAAACCCGTATTTATTTAATTACTATTAATAAATTCGGGATATAAATAGAATTCTTAAATAACTACCTCTATATTAAGTAATAAACTATGAATAAACTATACTATTAATAATTTATAAACATAATTTCATTTATTAATAATAAGTTAATTCTTTAGAAATTATAGAGTTATAAATTAATATATAACTAGTACTAAGGAGCTAGTCTTAATTAAATATAAAGTTTAATATACTATAATAATATATTTATAGAAATCGAAAAAAGCTTAGCGTCCTCGATAACGATAATAATATTATAAGATAATATAATTATATATTCGAGGGTACTATAGAGTTAATTAATTAAAGAAGTAAATATATATATTAAAAGAAAATAAATATATTAAATACTAGAGTAATATAGAATAAAGTTTTAGTATTATTCTAGCTAACTAGAACTAAGTTGAATAACGACGTCGTTATAATTAGAATTATTTTAGTATAGTGTTTACCGAATCGGGCCTAGTTTAGAAGAATCGGAATTACCCTAATTAGAGTAGTAATATTAAACCAATATAGTACTCTACTTTTATTTTAATAGAGGTAACTATTATTAATAAAGTATATTAACGTTCTTGATACTATTATTCTATATACGAGCTTGGTCCTTACGACGAGCGATAATAATATATTTTATTTAAGGTATAAGTATAGGTATAGACCTTTACTCTTTCTATATATCTAAGGTCGTTACGAAATAATCGTCTTCTTCTACTTTAAATAATTATTCGTATAGGGTAGGAAGTATTAATTAAGTAATTAACTACGATATTAACTTTAGTTACTACTAGATAGAGGTATATTACTAGGGCCTAAAGCCTAGGTATTTATTTAACTTCTTATTAAGATTATTTAAATATTCGTTTAATACCTTATTAAATATACTAGTAAATAGGGTCATGAGATTATTAAGATTATATATTTATTTAATAATAAAGCCGGGAAAGGACGACGTGTTTTAGCGAGTAACTATAATAAATTATCTATTAAAAAGGTCTAGGAGTTCTACGATTTATAAAGTACAAAATATTATAAATAAATAATTTTAGTATTAAAGTAAATAGGGGCCCTATTTCTAGAGCTAGATAAACGGAAGCGACTAGATAATAAAATTATTCTATTATTACTAATATATTATTAAATAATAAACTATAAATAAACTATATTATTAATAGTTTATAAATATAGTTTAGTTTATTAATAATAAGTTAATTCTTTAGAAATTATAGAGTTATAAACTAGTATATAACTAGTATTAAAGAGTTAGTTTTAATTAAATATAAGACTTGATATACTATAATACTCCGCGATAAAATATTTATTATTTAAATTATCTTTAAATCCTCGGTTAATTAACGAAGATATTTATATTCGATATATTTAATAAATAACTAAATATAGTTAAATACTAAGAATTTGAATATTATATATTTTTTAATTAAATTCGACGATTATAATATCGGCTCTTTTTAAATCTTTAAGATTTTCGATAATTCTTTAATAATTTAGTTAGATTTTTTATATTTTATAAAAATTTATCCCGTTTTCTACGCTAGCCTATTATAATTAATAGTTAATAACTCTTTATTTAAATAGATCTAGTTTATTCGAAAATTTATAATTACCGAAGATAATTAATATAAATAATATATTAACGGTATTTTAAATTCTAAATATAATCGCCGTTATAATCTATCTTTATTAAAATATTATATTAATTAAAAAGATTATATTATTATATAAAAACTTTCTTAATATTTTACCCGTTATTAATAATTTATTAATAAATATTATATCTCAAATCCTAGCGCCGCTAGCCTCTACGAATTATTATATATTATTTAGAAATATTAATATAAAGAATCTTTATTATTATTATTTTAATCCGATTTTTAAAAAGTTAACCCCCGTTTATATTTTAATTTATTCTTTATTTATTATTATTACCTCGATTATTATCCCGTATCGGATTCGATTAATATTTAATATTATTATATAAATAAATAGTATTCTCTAGCCTAGCCTCGCCGTTATTATTTATAAATAATAATATTAACGCCTAGTTTTATTCGTATTTCGTTATTTATTTCTTATTTTATTCTTTATCTATTATTATCGCTATAATTAAATATTCCGTATTAGTTTTAATTAATACTTCGTGTAATTATACCGATAAGTAATTTATTCTATTTTATTTCGTTATTTATCTTATAGGAGCTCGATTTTAAAGAGGAGGTTATTATTAAAATATAATTTAATTTATTCTAATTTAATTTAATTTATTTTAGATTTAATTTAAGTTTAAACTAGTTCTCTATTTTTATCCTAATATAATCGGGATAGGAAATAAATAAATACTCTATATATTAATTTTTATTTAAATAATAACTAGCTCTACTCTAATTTTTATTCTTTATTTTTTTTAATTTAACCTACTTTTATATTATAACTAAACTATAAGTTAATAAACCTAGTTTATAATTTAATAAATATCTAGATACTAATCCCGTCTTATAATATATATTTATATTATCTCGTAATATTAATAATATTAATATTAATATATTACTTTCTATATAAATAGTTTCGTTATTATTAAATTTATTTAGATTTACTACTTTAAATTCTAATATCGGAATTAACTCTCTTCTAGTTAATATTAATATTATAAATATAATTTAATATATATAAAAGTCGCTAGTATTTATTAAAATTTAATAATTAATAATAAAGATTATATTTTTTAAATTATTCTTAATTATATAAATTTAATAACCTCGTATTATTTTAATAATAAAAGTATTTATAATAATAATTTTAATTTTAATTAAATCTAAATAATTAAAAAATATAAATTTTATATTATAAATATTATTATTACTTATTTAAGATTTATAAATAATTATTTAAATATAATAAAAAAAAAGTTCTAGTATTTAAAAAAAAATAGAGATTATAAAATTTAATTAATTTAAATTTTTCTTCATAAATACCTAGACTAGTACGAATTTATATATTATAAATATTTTAATTTTTATTCTCTTTCGAGTAAAAAGGCGCTAGTAAATATTGATAATATTTTATAAAAATACAATCTCTATAGTTATAATAACGCGAGTATTTCTATTATATATTATCAATATATAATTAATATACGACGAATTCCGCTCGACTCTACTCGATTAATTTAATAATAACGAAAAAATATTATTATTAAATAATGATATAATTAAATATTTAAAAGATAATAAATAAAGATTTTTATCTTAACGAGCGCGTTTTATTATCTAAATATAATTTATAAAGAAAATAATAAAAACGTAAATAATAATAATATTATTAAATTTAATAAAAATTATAACGACGGTAAAGTAAATAATAATAACGATAATAATAAAAGAAGGAAAGAAGAGTAAAATTAATAATAATAAAATATATAAAAAAGTAGGAACGCGACGATCGTAATATTTTATTTTTAATTATATTTATAAAAGTATAGAGTAGGCTTTAAGTATTATAAATATATATAAACTATTTAAATTAAATTAAGCGGGGTAATATTATATCCTAACTCTCGAGTATTATTAATCTCTATAAGCGCTCCTGAGAATATTTTTAGCTCGTAAGAAGACCTGTTTTTGGAATGCGCCACTAATATGGCCCCTATGCATAGCCCCACTTATGGCTATGGCGCATTCCATTCATGGCCAAATCCCCCACGTATGGCCAAGACCCTGTCGTTGTCGCACCGTCGCACCCCGCAATTGTAAACGTCGCCATTTATCCGGTAGTGCACAATCGAGGTGTCACCCCCGCGTAGATTTCGCATCGAATCCGGGAATCAAAAGTTACTGGCGTTAGGGGTGATTCCGGGGGGTCGCTGCCGTCGATAGGGGCGATCATGGAACATCATATATACGCATATGTATAGGCCATAATGGGGGTATGCGTGCATCTATGGGGGCAAGAATGGCCATATATGCGCGTATCTATGGCAGCAGCAATGGCCATGAATGCGCATATCTATGACAGCAGCAATGGCCATGTATGCGCATATCTATGGGAGCAGCAATGGCCATGTATGCGCATTATCTATGGGAGCAGCAATGGCCATGTATGCGCATATCTATGGGAGCAGCAATGGCCATGTATGCGCATATCTATGGGCCACGTATACGCGTATATCTATAGCAGTAATAATGGCCATGTAAATAAATAATCCTGAGCGGCCCTGAGCGGCCCTGAGCGGCCTGAGAATCCTAAATAATCCTAAGCGAGCCTAAGCGAGCCTGAGCCGGCCTGAGAATTCTTAATTAGCTCTGAGCTATTTTAGCGCTCGCGAGCAAATTAAAGTCGCTTGCACTTTGTAGATATAAATTTAATAAATTAGTTCAATTATATATTTACTCCTCGCGTCTCTAATTCCTACTACTATAAAATAGTACTAGAGGATGAATATAAGCGGAAGGGCCGATATTGATAATCTAGTACTAGCTATAGTACTAGCTCTAGGAGTGCCGCTGGAGGATAAAAGCTACCCGTGAGGCGCGCCAGATGAGGTTGGTGTTAGCATATGGCCTAGCGCCTTGGCATATCGGTAGGTACCTTAGCTCCCACAGCATAGACCTTCTGAATGAACAACATGCACCCCTGTTCAGAATTCCAACAGCTGGTCCGATGATACCGACGAGTGCGATAATGCCAAAGAGTGCAGCTACCCATGTGCCAACGATGCCGGCGATGTCTAATGCAGCCATGCCTCAATACTGTGGGGAGATATTGAATGCAATTCAGAGCATGGGTGTGAAGATTGCCGAAAAGGATGAGTCATTACATGTGATTCGAGCTGCATGGTGGGAACAGCTTCAGCTGTTCGCCAAATGATTTTTTTTGGAAGGACACCAAAGGTAGACTCCGCAAGAAACCCTGGCCCGTGTGATTAGAGAGATGCACTCTCGGAGGCACGATTCTTGCAGTAAGATGACTATACTGCTGCCAAGCAATGCTACCGTTCGTCATCGCCACCAGTAGGTGACAAAACTGATGGCCGGTCTAGCCAAATGTAGCTTAACCCCTTCCCCCAGTGCCTACTTTATGAGGTACGCGTGGAACGCAGGCGTATCGCGGATATGCCACACGGTGTAGGATACTATGTGGTAATGGGCGGAGGGTCCTTAAGTTAGAACCATGGTAGTAGCTATCTGGAAAGGCGTTGAAGATAGTAGAATCACTTAATATACTAGCCTACATGTGTTGCCTAAATGAGTTAGACCGGCCATGAATTTTGTCACCCACTGGTGTCGCTGAGAGGCAATGAAACTTTTGCACGGTAGACGTATACATTTCCGAATGTGGCTTCATAGCGATCATTTGTCATGCATCATAGCCATCCATCTAGCTCATCTAAGTAAGAGGCGCTCACTGGTATCATCAACTAGCAAACACCCTGACGTTCAGATCCACGCACCCTGTCGCGATCACGCACCTGATCGTCTCTTGGCCTCCTGGATCATCCTTCTTACCCACATCTCCATTCCCGTTCGTGAGCACTGGGCCTTTCGCGACCCCAGGAGCCCACCGCGCGCAGCTCACAAAGTGGCCATGCGCATCATCGAGCGTCTTCACGCATTTGCCTTCTTGGCTCAGGTCCCAGCAGCGGATCGTTTTGTCATCGCCTACGCTGAGGAGATACTTGCCTCCAGGATGGAAGATGAGGGCCCGGACCCAGTTGTCATGGCCAACTAGGGTCTTGATGAGCGTGCCTCGGGAGTCCCAGATTTTGACGCTCTTGTCTCGGGAGCCCGTTGCTAAGAATTCGCCTGAGCTGCTAGAGGGTGGTGGCTTCTTCAGTCCTGCTAGTGTCGCTAGGTGCCCGTATGAGCCTGCGGGTGCGAATGTGCAGCATTCGACCACATGTTCGTGGCCAAGGAATGTAGCTTTTACTTCTCCCGAACTGGCGTCCCATAGCCTTGGGGATTGGTCATTGCCGGCAGAGAGCAGCCACCGCCCATCGAAGCTTGGGGCCACATCGCGGACCCAGTCTGTATGACCACGGAGTGTCTTGACACAATAGCCTGTACTCACATCCCATATACGGAGCGACTTGTCTCGTGAGGCGGAGACAAGCAGATTGCCTGAGGCTGGAGATCCTGCCGCACCCGATGGAACAAATCGTACTGCGGAGACAGAATGGTCATGCCCAGGTAGTGTCCGAATGTTCTTGTATTCATCTGACGGATCCCAGAGCTTTATGGTGAGGTCTGAGGAGCAAGAGGCGAGAAGTGTACCGCCTCGAGGTCCACCATAGTCACAGTCTAGGACCGCTTTTGTGTGACCTTTTACAGTGCGCTCCAACTCGCCAATTTCCCAGTCCCATATTTTGAGGGTGGTGTCTTCCGAGCCAGAAGCAAGCGAGGAAAATATAGGGTGGAAGGCGACACAGGTGACAGGATGCCGGTGTGATTGGAGGGTATGGCGGGCTGGCGACCGAGGCAGCCATGATGTGGGGTCTTGATTTCGGCGCGAGAGTGAGGTAGGTGTTGCGCTGTCAAGCTCGGTTTGTAGATTGGAATTACGGGATTCAAGGTCCATTATCTAGAGTAGAGACGTCGTTAATTGAGGCTACCCTGAGATATTAGGCTCGCTAACCTTCTTTTGTAGCCTGACCACACTTGTCCACTTCTTTTCCAGAAGCCTCTCATACTTCTTGCTTGTGGCATCATCGAACGAGTCTCCAATGCCTAGCTCCTCGCGGAGAGCTGAGGCGCTGCTTGTAAGTTTAATGGAGGTCAAGTAGGCGATGATTGACTTGTGACTGCGCAAAAGCGATCAGTTCTCTTCGGGCCCATGTACAGCAGCTCGTATGCTTACTCACAGCTCCTCTGCTTGTCTTGTCGTAAGAAGCTGGCTCATGACGAGGGTTGGGACTGTACCCAGATTTCAATGCTTCTAGTGGCTGAATTCCACTCTCATCCAACTAAACTTATACTCATGCGCATACACAGTGTTGTTCCTTTGTCACTTGTCGCGACATGCGCTTTCTTGGTCCTTCTAGAAGTGATGTAGCGGTGCAGGGAGCCGACAAGTGCCCTCGAGCTCCTTTGTTCGTTGTGCTTTGGGGGTAAGTCGTGGAGAGCTAGGGACGGCGGTCGTGAGGTAGATGGTTGGCTAGTGTTAGTAGAGAGACCGCCTCCTGCAGTATCTCTTGTATCGGAAGAGCGTACGCCCACAGAGTGAATTCCTTGGGAATAGAGGAAACTCGCGATCCTCCCTAACTGCTCGTCGTGTAGGGCTGAAGCCTAGAAGAAATCGCGGCATATGGAGGATTACGTAATTGGCGTTCTGCGCCGACGCGCTAGTTTCACTTGGAACCCACATTGTTCAATTATCGACCTTCAATTATCGATCTATAAATTCGCGCGCCTACAGAGAGTGAACAAAATGGTAAGCCTGAATAGAAGTTCGTCCCGAGCCCGGAACACTACTGATCCTTCGATCAGGTCAATGTTTCGAAAATTAGAAGCACTTTTTGTCGTGGAAAGGTCCGTCAAGACTCATTCCAGATCCATCTTCAATGCTGAGCGAATTCAGGAGTGCAGAAGCCACCAACAGCATAAAGTGACTCAGTGCAAGGCTGGGAACTTGAATTAGGAGAAAGCTTTGAAAAGGACACATCTGAACTAGGGTCATCGCAGGCGTCTCCAGTTGCTCAAGGGAAGTAGGGATACGATCGAAATTAATCGGGATACGGGGGTCAGACGAAGCCAGTCTTCCATAAGAAGGCAAAGACTACGAAGAATGTTGTGCTCCGATTAGGATGCGTGAAATGCAAGACCAAAGCGCAGCTGGCTCTCAAGAGATGTAAACACTTTGTACTGGGGTGGATTCTTCCGCTAGGACTAAGAAGCAGTGCTAATGTCTGCTTAGTGGAGACAAGAAGACCAAAGGAGCCGCCCTGGTCTTCTAAAGCTTTGGAAAGACTGGTCGTGAGTTCGTGTCGATGACAGCCTACCAGAAGGATGTTCGTGGAAGATCAGGGATGGCAGAGAATACGTGCTGGGAGCTCATGTGGCAAAGCCGAGGGGGCACAAAGTCAACATCTTCATAAAGTGTCCTTCATAAACCCGTTGGACTTGCAAGTTCAAGTCTGAGCTTGGGATAGCCTCAATCTGTGCATCTCCAACATTCATATCATTAGCTGTTCTCATTGTGCTCTGAGAACCTGAGCTCTAATGTCGAGAAAGGCGCTGGATTACTCTCTTCGATCCGATACTCCCTACACAATCTCCAGGCCAGTAAGTTGTGAGCCCTGCCTAAATCCCGTAATCCCTCGCCCAACCAAATCCTCCCCATGGGGCCCCCCCCTATCCCCCCCCCGGGCGGGGGTCCTCCTCCCTTCTTTCTGCCTTCTCCTCCATTGAACTCTTGCTTCCTAACACCGAGCGTCTATTTCACAGGTTGAACCCAGCAAGTCTCCCGGGGGCTTCCATACAATCTTATATTGTTAAAAATAGCTGGGGGCCCAATCTTGACAAACACTCTTAGTTCTGCCCTGCACAGCAGCACGGCTCATGTCCTGGGTCATGGGAAAGGAAAAAGCCCAGAAGTGCTGGATACTGGATGCATGCTTTGGTGACAAGCAGGCGCGCATTAGGGTCTTCGGATCCAGGGCACCCATTGCCTTTTGGAAGAAAGAGGTCTTAAAGTTTGGTCCGGATCGCCATCGCCGTCACCACCGCCCTTCTCATCCTTGCCGACTCCTGTGGAATCACAGGCGTCAGAGACGATGGCTCTCGCTCTTGGTTCCCCCCTAAGGGAGGTATCCAAGGGTACGGGTATCACCACCATACTAGCAGCCCCATGATAACATCATCGTACACGGCAGGTTGTGCACTAAGGGATAGATTCGCCGCACAGTAGAACGATGCCCTCAGGTAAAATTCTCCTCTACACGATGGAGGACCCCTCGGACCCTACGGTACATCCGTGCAGGAAGCTACGATCCTCCGATACGCGTCAAGGACCCCAGTAAGAGCGTGAAGGTGTCGATCAACAAGAACAATGAGAAAACGTCGTAAAGTGGCATCGAAACTATCTCAGAATCCGCCGCGACCTCACCTGCACACAAAACTGTCCGCTTCTCCCCGGCTATTCTTAATTTATGAAATTTGGGGCCGAACGAGCAATATCGATGGATAATCTTGGCACCACTTATGAAAGTCTGAATCCTCCGTGTCATGTTTATAGTGCGAGTCCCCAGGGTCAGACCGAACCCTAAGGGCTGGGCGAACCTCATGGTCAGGGCAAACCCCAGGCACCCCCATGACAATATAGTTCGTAATTTGGGTGAGATGGTGATTCAGTAACGATTAGAGATACACTTAAACTTTTAACAAAAGAATTTTAGTTCTAGCTGAGGCGAGTAACTTATATACCAAAAGTTTTACAATCAAAGCTCTCGTTGTTACGCTATACCAGTTGATGGGGTTGTAATTTTCCGATTTTCGCGGGCCCTCATTGCGACCTATTTTGTCATGGGGGTGCCAGGGCTGGATCGAACCCGATCTTAGAGTGCCAAGCCAAGCCCTTTGTTGACATTCACGTCAGACACATAAACCAGCAGTACCCCTACAACAAAACAAAGAGCAATCGTCGCACGACCAGAGAATCTCTCAGGCGTATCAGGAAGGTCCGCGAAGCTTGTAGAAAGCCAAAGCCAAAACCTAGCAAAAAGCGCAAGACGTTGCAAGCATTGAGTTCGACTCTCAAGGAGTTGTTGTAGGCTGCGACAGTCTACACTCTACACATGGCGGAACAGGATGAGGACTTCAGTCTATTGCCGTTGCAGGATCGCTTCACACACAAAAATTGGAAAGTGCGAAAAGAGGGCTATGAAGATGCTGCAAAACAATTCGCAGCCACACCAGACGAGTCGGACCCCCTCTTCAGACCTTTCGTGCTAGATTCTGGGATATGGAAGGGAGCTGTCACGGATTCGAATGTCGCGGCGCAACAAGAGGGAGTCAACGCCTTGTGCGCTTTCTTGAGATATGGCGGCGCTCAGGCTTGTTCGAGATCTCGAAGTCAGACCATAACGCCTATCGTCGAGAAGGGGCTGTCGTCTGCGAAGGCCACAACCAAACAAAGCTCGCTCGAAGCATTGATGCTGTATGTGGAAGTGGAGGGCAAATCAGACGCACTGCTCGAGGATCTACTCCAGGGTCTTTCTAATAAGCAGCCAAAGATTGTTGCAGCTACCCTGGGGACAATTACGGCTTTGCACCATGCATACGGCGTGAAAATAGTAGAGCCGAAGCAATCATTGAAGTCATTGCCCAAAGTCTTCGGTCATGCGGATAAGAACGTGCGAGCTGAGGCCTCGAATCTTGCAATTGAGCTCTATCGATGGCTCCGAGAGGCGATGAAGCCTTTGTTCTGGAACGAGCTCAAAGCAGTGCAACAGCAAGAGCTGGAAAAGTCTTTTGAAGCGGTCAAATCAGAATCAACGCCGAAACAGGAGCGACTACTACGATCTCAGCAGGAAGCGGTAGCGGCTGCTCCTACGCCTGGTGATGAAGATGTAGATGGTGGAGAGAATACTGCGGATGAGGAGCCCGAGACCGAAGCTGTTGATCTCGCTGATCCTGTTGAGGTGCTCAGCAAGGTTCCGGGCAATTTCCAAGAGAGCATGGCATCTACGAAATGGAAAGACCGAAAGGACGCACTCGACGCGCTTTATGAGGTACTCAACGTTTATCGGATCAAGGAAGGTCACTTCGACGATGTTATACAAGTGCTTGCGAAATCCATGAAGGACGCGAATATTGCAGTTGTCACGGTAGCTGGAACTTGTGTTGATGTTCTTGCGAAAGGCCTAAGACAGAGCTTCGCCAAGTATAGGGGACGAATAATGGGACCAATGATGGAAAAGCTAAAGGAAAAGAAGCAGTCAGTCGCTGACGCACTTGGGCAGGCATTGGACTCCGTTTTTGCCTCAACAGGTCTATCTGAATGTTTGGAAGATATTCTAGAATTCTTGAAGCACAAAAACCCTCAAGTCAAGTCAGAAACGTTGAAGTTTCTGATACGGTGTCTCAAGACTACGAAGGAAGCTCCAGCGCCACCAGAAACCAAGTTAATCGCTGAGGCTGCAACGAAGCTACTTACGGAGTCCACTGAGGTTACCCGAGCAGGAGGTGCCGAAGTTCTTGGGACGCTGATGAAAATCATGGGAGAGCGACCAATGGCACCGTACATGGAGGGTCTAGACGATATCCGGAAATCCAAGATCAAAGAGTACTGCGACACAGCAATAGTGAAAGCAAAATACAAGCCAAAGCCAGTTGCACCTCCACCCAAAGCTGCCGCTCCGGCTCCGAAGAAGATTGTTAAGAAGGCTGCTCCAGGTGCAAAACCGCCAGTCAAACGAGCATCGACACCACAATCCGAAAAGCCTACGTCGTCACCGCAGTCGAAACCCGCAGCCAAAGCCATTTCCTCTAAGCTTGGCAGCCTTCCAAAGCCCGGCCTGGCCGCACCCTCAGGGCTAAAGAAGAAGATCCCTGGTGCCGGGCCTGCTCCCAGCCTCCAATCGCCCCGAAGAAATATAACAACGCCGCCTCCTCTCGATGAAGCCCCTGCACCCAAGCTAGGCCGTGGTCTCGCGGGTCGACCCTTAGGCAAACCAGCCAGCACAGCTCCAGAGCCGCCACCTTCAGCCCCAGCGGGCATGACAGCTGCTGAACGAGAGGAGCTCGAAGAACTCAAGTCGGACAAAGACCGTTTATTACGTTCGACCGACGAACTAAGATCCGAGAAAGCAAAATTTCAATCACAGATACATGAGCTCCAAAACCAAAACGCACAGCTCATAGAAGACCACACGCGGGATGTACTCAGCATTAAAGCCAAAGAAACCCAACTCGTGCGCGCACGGTCAGATGCCGAAGCAGCAGAAGCCTTGGTGCAAAGGCAAGGCCGGGAAATGGAACGCCTAAAACGCGAACTGAGTCGCAGCGTCCAAGAACAGAGCCCAACAACAGACGACCCCATCTACCAAGACCGAAGTACGAATGGCCTCCCACATCGCCCTGGTATGGAAAGCTTCGATAGCAGCAGATCCGAGAGTAGAGAAGTGGGCTACCAGCGCGCGAGAGGGTACATGGGTAGTCCGAGCGAGGAGAAGGAGAATGGGTCGCTGGATGCCAATTTTGGGAAGAAGCCGAGTGTGAGTGGGGAGCTGAGTGGCGATTTGCTTGCTACGAGGAGAGGGGAGGATAGTGGTGGTGCGGGTGCAGGTGCAGGTGGCGGAAATGGGAATGGTCAGGGTGTGGATAGTTATAAGAGGGCGGCGGAAGTTACGAGTCAATTGAAGGCTAGGATTGAGCAGATGAAGGTATGTGCCCATCATGGAACTCCGTTGGCGTGATATCGAGACTGACTTTTCACGGTAGGCAAAGCAAGGGCTTACGAGACCTGGACGATGAAGAGATCAATTACTTTGACGTGGATGCATCACCGTATGGTTGTTCTTGTGGTGTAATGGATACGAGTCAGTGATACCAAACCGCATTCCAGCATTGTCGCATTGCAGTCCAAAGGACGTGGGAGTAGCGTTGATGCCGAGTCTTTGGTCAGGCTATTTGTTGCATGCTCCTGGCTTCATAAAATCCTTAGCTTAGCTTTGTAAAGAGAGATTGACTGATCATAAACAGTTTCAAAACTGCATTGCATTATTTGCTTGGACTTGCCATGGAGTATCAGTCGCTATGCTAGAGCAAAAGGCGCTTGACCACCAAGAACAAGCAATAGCTTAGATCTTGATAGCAGCCTCAAGCGCCTTCCTCTTCTTCTCTGTCCGTGCAATAGCCTTCTGCCCCATGATGCCTCCGCCCCAGTGACGCTTAGCCTCCTCGTACTTCTCTGAGTAGCCCTCCTTAATGGTGGAGACAAGCTTGGAAAGCTCGGACTTGTCTTCGGAGCGGACTTCGGTAAGAGCGAGGACAGCTGCTGTCTAATCGGAAGGAGTTGTTAGCATCCTGGACAGCTAATCCAAAACTATTGGAACCATACCTTCTTGTGCACCACAACACCTAGCCTAGCCTTGCCCTTGACAATGGCATATGGCACACCCATCTTCCTGCACAGTGCTGGCAAGAAGATAACCAACTCGATAGGATCCACGTCATTGGGAATGAGCACTAAGCCCGCCTTCTTGTTCTCAATCAAACCCACGACATGATTGAGCCCATACTTGACAGCATATGGCTTCTTGCTGATATCCTCCTTCTTCTTACCCTCCTTGATACCTGTAGCCTCCTTCAACAACCGCTCCTTCTTCTCAGCCTTGGTCTCTGGTTTGTATTTGTTGAGGAGCTTGAAGGTCTGGGTAGCGGTGTTTCGGTCGAGGACGTTGGAGAATTGGGCGATCGCAGGTGGGACTTTGAGACGGAGGTTGAGGATTTTCTTTTGGCGTTGTAGACGAATATATTCGGGCCATTTTACCATGCGCGAGAGGTTTCGCCGTGGTTGGATGTCTTGGCCGATGCCGAAGTTGCGAGGACGCTTCTCGATGAGGGGGTTCTGTTGTAACAGAACATAGCAATCAATACCGTAAGAACTCTCGTAGCATACCAAGAAATTGCAAGCAGAAGACGGAAAAGCAGATGTGCATGACTTACTTTAGCGGTCTTCTTGGTAGCCCCCGCCTTGCTCTGGGGGAAGGGCGCCGGCGCGGCTCTCTTGCCTTGCTTGGGAGGCTGTCATTGAGAAAAGAAGACCATCAGCGAATCATGTTCACCAATAAGATCTTCTCTGAACTCTAGGGAGACTGTGAGCTGCATTGCTGCGACCGCACGGCTCAAGCCAAAATCTTCACCGACGCTGCTCGCAGCGAAAGATGGGAAAGCCTCGGTGTGCAAGACATTGGTGCTTCGTTCGAAGGTATCGATCGAAGCATCGGAGAGGTGTAGCTTACCATAATTGTCGAAGTTGTTGTTGTCGTCGATTGCGGTCGTAACAGTCTGTACCTAGTTCGAAAACTGTGTGATTAAGCGAACGAATTAGCGCAAACCCTAAATCAAAATGCCAAGAGTCAAGCGGCTTCATTCGCGAAACCTCGAGTGCCTGGCAGTAAAGTATTGACTCAACGTTGCAAACCCATCCCGAGACGGATGTATATCTGTCATGACGAATGCAACGGCTCTCTGCTTCTATTGCAACATTTCGCAACTCGCCCTCAAGGTGACATAGCTATTAACTTACCGACAGCTCCTTCTGTGGTTGTTTACCGGAGCGTCTATTCGCTTCCTTTGGAAAGGTGCCATGGGGGACTCTTTACACCATAAAATTCTGCGGACGCTCCCCTCCTCGAAGATGGAGAATTCTTACAAGATTGATGAGGGTTATTCAGAGGAGCCTATGAGAATGGAATCCGCCCTGGACGATGGGTCAGGGCCAGACGACATTCCGGAGGCGGTCATGGCCCTCAGTGAGGGCGAAAGAATGGGTAGGCTTGACTTGGTGCTATAAGTCAGCGTAACAGAACCCTATTGACAACAACAGAATTTGCATATCGAGTCCTACGAACCCTCAAAGTCTCATCAATAGCCGAAGTCGTCGACCGACTTTGGCCTGTCTTCCACAAAGACCCCGTGCAATATTTTCCCCCGGAGATCACGTCACAATTATTTTCCTACCTTACACCATCAATGTTGTTGGAGGCTTCTCGAGCTTCTAAGACGTGGAGGGAGCGAGTCCTCGATAGTCGGCTCTGGAAGCACAAATTCAGAACGGAAGGCTGGGGCCTGGACGTGGCAGAAATTGAGCGCTTCGAAAACACATACAATATGGGAAGAAATGGAACGCGACACGCTCAAGCGGCGAAGGGCAAGCAAAGGGACTACGGTGAAAAGAAGTCGCGCAGGCCTAGCTCATCAAGCCAGATCAATGGCACGCAAAAGCCGTACAGAATGCAGAAGAGGGCGACGTTTCGATCTCAGTCCTCGAAGGATAGCCAGGAAGAGGAGGACCAGACGAAGCAAGAGCTCGGCGATGATCAGGAAATGCCAGATGCCTCGACTCCACGTGATGCCCAAAGCCCTAGAAGTTCCTTCGAGAAGCGGAGAGTATCTGAATGTATGCAGGCACGAAAACAACAGGCCCAGAATGACGGAGTGGTAGACGCCTCACTCGCACCAGAAACGTCCTTCTCGGTGACTTCTCCCGTGGACTTCAAAGCAGATGCGGGATCCCAGAACCCTCGTGCTGAGCAATCCATGATGCTACATGCGGCATTCGGCTTTGCCAGGCTGAATTATCATCATGTCTTCAAGCAGAAACGGAAGCTGGAAGACAATTGGAACAACGCACAGTACAGAAGTTTCCAGCTACCACACCGGGATCACCCCAAAGACGCCCATACCGAATGTGTTTACACCATTCAATATTCGGGAAAGTACCTTGTCAGTGGTAGTCGTGACCTAACGCTGCGGATCTGGGACTTAGACACGCAGAGACTTGTGAGAGAGCCTTTGCAGGGCCACACCGGCTCTGTCCTTTGCCTGCAATTCGACCACAGTGAAGAAGAAGACATCATAATTTCGGGCAGCAGTGATACAAACGTTATATTATGGAGGTTTTCGACTGGGGAAATGATCAAGCAGCTAACGAGCGCACATCGGGAATCAGTCCTCAATCTGAAATTTGACAAACGCTTCCTCGTCACTTGTTCCAAAGACAAGACCATAAAGATTTGGAGTCGGCATGCACTGCGTCCTGGGGATCGAGACTATCCAGTCAAGGGAGTCTCGGCGGGTGGTCAGTGTCCGGCATATATCCTCGATATGCAGACCATCGCGGCTTCAATCCGCAATCCGCAAAACGACCTCTCTGATAGAAGACTTGAGCCATACACCCATCTTATGACTCTTGATCTTCACGGAGCTGCTGTCAATGCGATCCAGATATACAAGGACGAACTGGTATCGGCATCGGGAGATCGCAACCTACGAGTCTGGAATATACACAGCGGAGAATGTGCAACGAAGATCGAGGCTCATGCGAAAGGCATAGCCTGTGTGCAGTACGATGGCAAGAGGATAGTAAGTGGAAGTAGCGATAACTCAATTCGCATCTGGGACCCGATTTCGAAGACCGAGGTCGCTCGTCTAGACGGCCATAGTAGGCTTGTGCGTACTATCCAGACAGCTTTCGCAGATTATCCTGGAGGACGAGAAGGGCTTGAAGGTGAAGCTGAGGAAGTGAAACGGCAGTGGCAGGCTGCCAGTATCGCGGGATTAATCCCGCCTCCTACGTCGATGGGACGACAGCACCAGGGAGTCCCTGGATCACGACGGCCACGGGATGTCAGGAGTGTAGGTGCAAAGATACCTCCGAGTGGTGGAGGAAGTCGGTGGGGCCGTATAGTGTCTGGCTCTTACGATGAAACGATCATTATATGGAGGAAAACAGATGATGACGAATGGGTTATCGGACACAGACTTCGTCAAGAAGAGGCTCTTCGAGCTGCTGGCCCTCAACTCATTCCTCGTTCTGATGCCCAAGCTCGGACATTGGCACAGGCCGGTCTCCCCGCCAACGATCCTTCACTATCTCAGGCCCTTACTGGTCAGTATGGTCTATTTCCTCCCCCATCGCGGACCCAATACGCAGGGCAATCTGGCCCCTCAAGCCAACAACAGTGCACACCGAACCAGCCTCAAGGGCCTAGTCCTCCGAGCTCGAACAGCGCAGAATTGAATCAAGCACGCCAGCAAGTGCAGCAACGACAGCAAATAGGGCCGGGGCAACCCCAAAATTTGAACCCTGAGGGGTATATGCCCACTCACGCTATTGGGGCCCCACCTCCTCGTCCGCCGAACCCAGCCGCCGCGGCCGTAGGCCCACCTAACGCCAGAGTTTTCAAGCTGCAATTTGACGCGAGGAGGATCATATGCTGCTCGCAAGATCCGAAAATTGTGGGCTGGGACTTTGCAAACGGTGACAAGCAGATCGTTGAGTGTAGCAGATTCTTTGCTGCTCCCCAATAAGTATCACTCTATAGTATATATTCACAGCATTAGTGGGCTTTTTCTCTTTAGTGCCTTTGAGCGACAGCAGGGGGTTATGCATTCATGGCGCTAGCACAACTGCTTTGGGCTATAGCATCAAGTTCACGTGGTTCATGGGGGTGTTTCGAGTATTTTTACAGTCGATAGCTTTACGAGCTCGTAAGCATCAGATTATCTAGTCTCAATTCGGTGATAGGGCTACTGCAAGTATTTTATGATACAACCAACGCCTGAGGTCCCATGGAAGCGCCAGAAGAGATCAGTAGCGTCTATCCGCTTGCACTTCTGTATACACACCAGATGCCAACGACTTTGGTCGGTCTACAACGACGTTGTACAAAGCAGACCAAATACGATGGACACAGCCACACTCTATAGAAGTCTAGATATCGTGAAATTCCGAGTATAGCATGTAAGCTCTCAATTATCTAGCGTACGCCGTCGTTGGCGCTTCTAGGTCCAATGACCCCCTCGACTTCGTTTTATATGGGTCAGCCCACTCCTTCTCGTAGAAGGCGTGGTCACCATCCGCACTTTTCCTCTGTTAGGGGGTCGAGGCCCATAGAAAATCTAGCTGAGGAGACTGATGAACAGGAATTTGACATGTGTATTCATAGGGAGCAGCTAGCATTTGGGCTCCAAATGGACGGCTCGTCCCTAGAAGCCTTGTAGGAGATCAATCCGTAATGTAAACCATGTAACCAAATACTGTTCTCGTAATGCATACTCGTAGACTATGTGTCTATCCACGATATTGGTGCTTTTGGATACAAGAAAAATGTCGCAGAAAGGTCCGGAGGGTCTTCGAGGAAATTCTAGGCACTAGTCCAGAAAAGGTTACCTTTCCCGAACAAGCTCACTACCTAAAGTACCAACGCTCGAAACAGCCCCGCGACTGCATTGGGCACAATCCTTGCCCTTCGAAATCAGAACCCTCACCTACCTTCCCTCATAGATGAGCAGTGCTTGTTCTGGGCTGTGAACTCTCTTATCTATAGGTAATGACTCCCGGTCCCGCGATATATACTTGCTACTACCGGCCAAGACAATATTTGTGCGGTTAGTTGCGACCCCCAGCTTCAGGAGAGTGGACCACAATCCGCGAAGCACGTCGAATCTAAAACGAAGCTTTCCCACGCGAGCCGAGTTTTAGGACACAAGTGACGCGAGACATCATTCCGCAGAGGTAGGTGCTGCTTGCATTCCTTGGGAGCTTGGCTAAGGAACCTCAGTTGTCCCCCCTCGGCGGTACCTCGAAACCCTTTCACGACCTTGACTAGTCGAAACGAACGATCTATCACTCGAGGTCTCAGAAGCCTGATTCATTATCAGAGTTAAAGACCTTCACTGAACTAGAGCTTCATCTTTCACCACTACCAGCGAAGAATATGTGGTACACGCCAAAATTGACGAGGTAGCAGTGCCCCGTCAGCTCAAGTACAAGCACAATATCTAGAAACTCGGACTAAGGGATACATACAAGGTATGCTCGCAACAGAGCACGCTCGGATCCCTTTGACTCGGAGCAACATGGCTTCGGGTTTCCACACTAGGGGATACAACAATGGCAGCACACCATCTTTCACGTCGTCCAATATGGCAACATCATCCAGTCGATTCCCCTCCAGCTCCACCATGAGATCCTCCGACGAGAGCGAGCAGGGTCTCTTTCCGCCTCCTCTACCTACAACGTTCTCACCACCGCCACCTCCGCCCCCGGAAAATCCGCAACCGCAACCCGACGTGAACATTATGAATCGAAGAGCTGGCGCCGACAGCTCGCTGTACCAGATATGTATGAACCTCCGAAGGCGCCTAGCAGAGGTTCCGAACTTTGAGGATCACTTAGCTGAGATGGAGGAAGATGAGGCGGAGAACAATGATACGCTAGATCCAGTGTCCTTGATGTGGAATTGTCTCAGGCGTGGATATCCATTGATGACAATATATAACGCTCTGAGGCCTCGGGAACCACTAGATGTTGACTCCAACAAGGTAAAGAAATCACAAGTGGGAAAAGCCGCGACCTTCAAATTCTTGCAGGCCTGCATGGAGAATCTGAAGATCCCAGCTGGAGAATGCTTTCTTATTACTGATCTGTATGGAGAAGATACCACTGGTTTTGTCAAGGTAAGCCTTTAGTGGCTCTCGTTCTTTTTTCCCAGAGCCATCATGATAGCAGTTGCTAGACCAGGTCATAGCTCGTACTTTTGGCAGACTCACATGCGAGCAACGTGAAGACTGACATATGTTTCAGGTAACAAAACTTGTGAATCGAGTCTTGGACATCTTGAAGAGCAAAGGACTTCTCCAGTACAAAGGGCCATCCAGGAATACCGCGACTCAGGGTGCGCCGCTCACTCATCGCGAACGGATCATTGATGAAATCGTCAAGACCGAGCGCGATTACGTTCAACATCTAGAGATGCTCCAGTCATTCCAAAATGAGATCCAAGGAGCAGTACCGGGCGACGCAATACACGATATCTTTCTCAATCTAAACCAATTGCTGGATTTTCAGCGAAGATTTTTGATCCGCATAGAACAACAAAATTCATTAAGCGAGCCCGATCAGAATTGGGGCAAACTATTCTCACATTATAGAGATGGCTTCAAGGTGTACGAGCCATTTCTCGCCAACCAGACCCGTTGCAATAACGCCGTCTTGAAAGAGTGGAAAAAATTACAAAGAGCTGCTCTACCATCGGAATTAGTGGGTATGGTCGAAACGCCAGCGGTACTTCTTGGGTTTCTCGTAAAGCCTTTCCAGCGACTATCGAAGTATCCGCTGCTACTCAGAGTAAATTCTGATCTCTCTCTCTGGCATCAAGTAACTCTATTGATAGTGAGATAGGAGCTTGAGAAATATGGCAAATACGACCCCGAGCGAGTTGAAGACCTATTAGCAGGTCTCTCCGCAGCCCAATCAATAATGGACCGAGCCGACGAAGCCATCGGAAAGGAGAACCGCCTGGAAGCTGTCAACGAGCTAGCGTATCGCGTGGAGGACTGGAAAGGCCACAAGATCGATCACTTTGGAGAACTCCTGCTATTCGGCGCCTATACCGTGCTCAAAGGGGAGGGTGCCAAGGAGGTCGAACGAGAGGTATGTGGTATATTTGATTCCCTGGACTCCCGCTCGCGCACCTTGATCCTTGCTGCTGGCCCTCAATTCCCCCCTCTCCTTATTCGCAAGAAATGCGATGTAGCAATGCTGCAGGCGATCGGACTTTGGTTTCTCCGCATCCCGCGGGAGAGATCTATGTCTGAGCTTCAGAGAATCCCCGAAGAGCCTGAAGAAGGCGAGCGGCATGTCCCATTGCCGTTGGAAACTCGCTCAAAGCGCGCAAAAATTGCAGTCTTCTTTAAGCGCACAAAGTCTTTTGATTCTCTCCACACACCTAAAAATACTCCCCCACAAACCCCCAGGAGCACTACCCCCACCCAGAGAAATCCCCAGAGCACACCCCCTAAGAGCACTATGAGACGGAGGAGTTCCCCTAAAAACCCCGAGAGTATGACCACGCGTTTCAAACATACCAATAACAAAGCTCATGAGCTCTTGGGAATGTTCGAGCCTTCTGGGCCGGCTGCCTCCAGTCGAGTCGACTTGACTGAATCTCCCAGCCCTCCAACGAGCTCCAAAGTCGGCTTCTCGCATAAGCTTAGACAATGGTCCCCCAAGGTTTCCCCTCTGCCTTCAAAGCTTGCTGAAAAGTCTCCCATCTACATCCCGCATTGGCAGGAGGATATCTATGAAGGCATGCGGGAGCATGATCACCTACTTGAATTCAATGGGATGTTCAAGCGCAACGCAGCCCTCCTGTTCTCGCACACCCCATTACCTACTCCTCTACCCTCGTTCTCTCTTAGAAAGATGCCTCGCGCTGTCGAAAGTCACGATGAACCGTTTGTGCCAATCAGTCCTACCGAGCTTGAGAAAATAGATTTTGTACATGCAGAAGCTGACTGTATGGCGCTCGAGCGCCCCTTGAATGAACAGTATAAAGTCTATCTTTTCGAACGCATCCTACTTTGCTGCAAAGAAATCAACCCAAACAAACCGAAAAACAAGATGCTATCAACAACCAAGCCACTAGTCGACAAGAAAGGGAAGCCCAAGCTTCAATTGAAGGGGCGGATATTCATGCAGAATGTCACCGATGTTGTGACGTTGAACCGAAGAGGTATGGTATTCCTATTCTCTTTATCTGGAATGCTCCCCTCTAATCACCATCTAGATCAGCAATCATATACGCTACAGATCTTTTGGAAGGGCGACCCCGGCGTGGAAAACTTCGTCATACGCTTCAGTGATGAAGCGAGCATGAAGAAATGGCAGGAAACTGTTCAGGCTCAGAAAAAATACCTGAACGAGGTCCAAAGAGGCTCTGGTCAGACCGGAACATCAGCCACAGAATTCTCGTATCTTAAAGGCCAGCCACCCCCTGAAAATCCCTATCGAGAGATAGAAGAGGTTGACGAAGATGATCTCTCGTCCAGCCAAAATCTCGGTCAAGGCAAATCCATGTTCTCGATGAGTCGCAACGCGTCAAGCAATAGTCTGCGTTCTATGCAGACTGCTCGCATGGCTCCTCCAAGATTTGCACCTTCCGAACAAGGCAATGGAATGTACGCACCTCCACTCAGCCTGAACACGAATATACCTCCTGGGAATGGTTCGCCTGCCGAATTCGCCGGTAACTCCTACTTCTCTCCATCTAATGACTCACCCGTCTCGACACGCTCTAGCTCCCAGCAAAGCATGTACTCATTTCCCGCTGCTTCCCAGATGGGAGGTGAGAGGTACATTCGCGAGGACAACAAGCACAGGACCGCCCCAGCTATCGGTCGCGCTCCTTCTCGAGAGGGACCTGGACCGTCCAATAGCTATGTCGTCAATGGCCGTACAGTGACAAGACCCTCCTTATCAGCCATGGCGGCTTCTCAGTATCCTCAGCAGCAATTGGCCTCGACGCAGAGTCGTTCACGATCAGCCAGCACGCCAGATATTCACAACCAAAACGCCCCAGGCGCTAGACGCCAAGGCAACGGACTCTATCCTCCGACCGAGAATGTGCCGGTGCCTCCTATCCCAGCTCATATGGCTCAGATGCGCGCTCCTGTAAATCGCAGTCAAACCGCATCCCCCCTTGACACTCAACTGCCGATTCGAAGCACAACACAATCACCAGCACTGCAACGAGATCGCCCGCGACAGTATCAGGACCAACTCAACTACGATCACCAAGGACACCGCGTGCAGCCAAATTCTGACCCTGAGGCCCTCGGCCCGCTGCAGGATAGCTATAACGAGATGTCGATGCCGCTAGGCCAGGACGTTACGAGCCCAGCGGATTCTGATAATGGCATACCTTATCCTGCACAGCTAAAAGTCAAGATCCGCTTCGATCCCTATCCTAGCCATGTCACTATTGTTGTTCCAACCTCCATCAAGCATCGTTCGTTGATCGACCGAATTGACTCAAAGATGGTGAAAGTCTCTACAGCATCTATCGCCAAAGGTACAGCTCGCCTGCGATACAAAGACTCAGACGGCGACATCGTTACAATCCGCTCGGATGAGGACGTCCACCTTGCCATCGAGGACTGGGGCACAGAAAACGAAGAATCAATTCGCGCTGGTTCCATACCCGATTTCCAGCTTTCCTGGTACCAGAACTAAAATCCCCAAACCATACACAAGGATGATGAGACCTCAAACACATGGTGCCTAGTGCTGCACAGTGTCAATCAACCTCGATGGCGGAAAACAGTACTAGGCCAGCAATCCATACATCCCCCTCTCAACAACCCAGCACAGCCAGTGTATATATGCCATGGCTGTGTTCCCCTTTCTCAGCGAACGACGTTCCTCTCCTCCTGACATTGCATCGGCGCAACGGCTAAGATATCCCTACGGCGACGGCGGCATACTTGCTCCGAGCATCATTCCAAAGTCTCACCCCGTCAGCGGACAGCAAACTTTTACGCTGTTCAATTGGAGGCCTCATCCTACACATTATACACGGCTTCCATCCGTCGGCGACGTTGGGCTTGCTTGCAATTATATCACTCATATATGTTCGAGGTCGACACTTGGTCTACATGTCCGACGACGAGACGGTACGAAGTTATGGTTTTTGTTAGCAGAAAAAGAATGACGTGCAACGTGTTATGAATGGAGTGTATACTCTCATCGAATCTTGAAGGAGGCGTATCGTTCACTGCTTGGCTCAATAGCGTATCGGGCTTCGAATGGTGGCATGCATGGATTTATACTACAGTGTCTTGTGCGTCTACGTAAATCGAGCATAGTATGCATGGCAAGTCGCTAGTTTTCGAGCAATCCAAGACGGTCATACAATTCGCCTGCGTCTTCTTGACCATGCCAGATTCAATTTAGTATTCCCAGCCGAGCCAATATTTACAAGTACGAGAGCCTGACATGCACACGCTGTAGAGGGGCTGCAAAGCTATCTGCTTGTTTTATAGAGAACATCGTGGCTCACCATCGCCAAACTATGTATCGTGGCGGAGTCCCTAGCTATGACGTACGTAAAGTAACATCCAGAGCTCCGAGCTTCCTAAACAAAACTCGCCTTTCTCAATTCAACAACCCCACCATGAAATTGCTTGAATTACCGTACGAGCCATTGTGACACTACAACTCATCAGGAATAATTCAACATGTCTATGCTCCTTCGCACATCGACCGCCCGTGCTACCCTTCGCAATGCCTCAACAATCTCCAAGATTGGACCGGCCAGCGTCCCTTTCACCCGAGGCAAAGCCACTCTCCCAGACCTACCATGTACATATCCAACATCTTCCCGAAACCCCCAATGGTTCTCACTAACCCCTCACATAGATGACTACGGTGCCCTCGAACCCGCCATCTCGGGCCAAATAATGGAGCTCCATCACTCCAAACACCACCAAACATACGTAACATCCTACAACAACGCAACCGAGCAACTCGCCTCAGCCACCGCGTCCGAATCCCCCACTGCCCAAATCACCCTCCAGCCCCTCATCAACTTCCACGGCGGCGGCCACATCAACCATTCCCTCTTCTGGGAGAACCTGGCCCCCAAGAACTCTGGTGGAGGCGAGCCACCGTCAGGCAAATTGGGAAAGGCGATTGATCAGGCGTACGGGGGCTTGGATGGGTTGACGAAGGTTATGAATGCGAAGTTGGCGGGGATTCAGGGGAGCGGGTGGGCTTGGTTGGTCAAGGATACGGAGACGGGGGCGATTGGGGTTAGGACGTATGCGAATCAGGATCCGGTTGTTGGGCAGTTCAAGCCGCTTCTGGGGATTGATGCTTGGGAGCATGCTTATTAGTGAGTACATTTGGTTCCCTATATTTGTGTGCTGTGGTGGGGGTGGGGAGAAAAGTGGTGCTGATCGAGTGCAGTCTGCAATATCAGAACCGCAAGGCTGAGTACTTTGGGGCTATTTGGGATGTGGTCAACTGGAAGACTGCCGAGAAGAGATTCGAGTAAGTCATGTGGTGAGCTATCAAAGGTTTGAAACGAAACTAGAAGGAATTGCTATGTTTCGTGTATATGCTTTCGTGTACTCTACAGTTGCACCAATTGTACCATAATTTTCACATTGCAGAAGATTCTTCTCATTCTCAGTCCTCTACACTGTACATGGGTATGTCGTGGTTTAGGTGTAAGACTGCGCTCGGCAAAGTGTAATACTGACTTTGCTCAACTCCACCGTTGCTATTCTTGAAACAGATCTTTTCTTCTGGTATCTCGATTTCCCGGCTACTGCTTGCAAAAATTGGGTCTGATACTGCTGCCTGATTGGCGTTCATTGCTGCTCCTCGAGGAGATGAAACCCGTTCGGTACGAGCACGCAAAGTCTAGTCCCTTCAAATTCTTCATCAAATTTTTGTGTTACTTTATTCGGGAAAGGCCACGTCCCGGGCCCTATCCGTGTGTGGGATGGTGTTACTTCTGCTTGGTGCTACGGCTTTTCTAAGAATCTCATTTTGTGTGACCTGTTTCAGCTGCTATTCCTGCTTGTTGGACTGTGTCGCTCCATCGCTGCTCCGGCACCACTACCTTAGTATCACTACCTTGAGAATAATCATATTAATAATCATATTTCAGGTTAGCTGTTTCATCAATTCATGTCGTTTGGATCTCTCCTGCGCATTCCAGCTTCCTTGGCTTTCCGCTTAAATCCACAATATCAAATACGGTAAGGTACCCGGAAAATATGAATATAAAACGGCGAATTTTGGCGTCAGCCTTGCAGAGATTATCAGGCTATTGGCAAAATACTCTTGATGCCTCTCCTCAGTGTGTGCCACAGACGCCACACCCTATCCATTGTGCAGCCATCTCTGTTAATAATTTCCAAAGGCTCCATTTCATAATGCGGATAGAGTGTTCATTGGTGAACCATACTTTCTGTATGTAAAAATAAATGCCGCAGCTATCCTTCGCAAGCTTCAACATGGCATTTTTGGTTGTGTGGAAATTTCCACTGCTACCCAAGCACAAAAAGCCAGCATTTTCTCAAATCCTCCATCTTCCTTTCCCACCACTCTCACACTCGCTTTCTTTACGGAACCAGATCTCGAAGACATCGTCGACATCCAGCATAGCTATACAGCATCGCAGCATCTCTACTTCTACCACTGCCATCATTACCAACATTGATTCGACAGGAACATAACTTGATATTCATTGCTGCCATCGTTACCATCGACGCCGATTTCGACGTCATCGCCATCTAAGATTATCTCTACGAGTACCGCCACCATCGACGTCTGCAGAAATACCCCATCACCATGAGCATCTCTGCCACTACCACCCTTACCACTATGAAAACCGGCCCAATGTCGAACGCAGCCGCTAAATTTCTCGCCGGTCTTCCCGTACTCCCTATTCACGAGCTCCCAACGGACTGTCAAACCTGCAACATCTGCCAAGAGGACTACCTCACCGCCGGCGACGGGTGCGAGCATCCAATATCCCTACCATGCAAACACGTCTTCGGCCAATCCTGCATTGCCCAATGGATCTCACCCGATGCCGCGGAGCCAAGGAATAGCTGCCCCATGTGCCGAGCCCATCTTTTCGAGAATGAGAAGCCCGCTGAAGATACAATCGAGACGGCTTTCTACAGGGCGGCCACGGACTTCGACTACATTGGCAACAGCATCAACACCGTCAACAGCATCAACTATCGACTCTCCCACCGCGCCGCCTATGCCGCACCATCCTCCCACCCTACCGCCGTCGAAGCCTTTGACGCCATTGACCCCACCGACGCCATCGACCCTGTCGAGGATGCAAATCACTTCCTCAGCAACCTCCGAGAATTCGCCTACGACGAGTGGGAATTCAAAACCCAGCTCGTCAACTACCACAAAGCGACTATCCTCCTCGCCCACCAGATCATCCCCGAATTCGCTGACCAACTACTCAAGGACGACGAAGCAGGCGTCATGGCGGCCTTGAGAACCCTCAATGCCATGTTCAGGAACCAGGGAGATGGGGAATATAAAGGCGGACTTCTTGATGCCATACACCACGCCACTGCGGAGACGTACAATACCATGGAAGAAGAGAGAGAGAAGGAGGAGAAGGGATATTTGGATAATATGACTATTCTTTTCGCGGAGATGAAGGAGAGACTGGGCGGTGATGTGGAGGAGATTGAATCGTACGTCTACTTCCCTCCCTTCCACCTACCAACTTCATTTACTCAAATGCTAACATACCACCTATCATCAGCTGGACCGACGCCCTCGCTCTCGCCAATCTAGTCGAGGGTGTGCCGGCAGCACCCTACCACGACCGATACCTGGGGGAGATCGCCCAGTACTGGAGAAAGACGGGGGGCACGGGGGAGGCGAGGAAGTATGAGGAGGTGTGGACTTTTGTTGCTGGGAGGGCACTGAGGCAGGAATAGGCGGGCGAGGGAAGGTATGTTGAGCCATATTTGTGGGGAGTTGGGATAAAAAGCTAACATGATTTTTTAGGAAAGTGAGGAAGTTTGCTGGGATCTGGAAAGGGGAACTCTGGGAACCTTTGAGGGAGTTTGTTTTGGATTTAAGACTTGGGACTTTTTTGGATTTTTTTGTGGGGATATGGGGGTGGGAGTTGGGATTTGTGGGATTGAGTTGGATATACCCTAGCATAGCATCTGATGTTCAATTGGGCATTGCCCTTCTTTATTTATCGTCTTCCTCTTTCGTCATGCAACATCATTCACGGCTTTTGCAACTTGGTCACTAAAGTACCTGGCTTTGGCGAGCATTCACGTTGTTCGCATCGACGCAATCATACCATGAATGAGGCGATACTCTCCATCCTCATCCTTGTCCTTCCTTCCTTCTCGAACATTCTGTGTACTTTCTAGCTTTTGACGAAGCTTCTGGATCTGGGGAAGCTTGATTTGGCATTTTTGTCTTAGCCGGAACCTTACCATATACTCTGAGCTCTTCCGCGCACTTCCTCACTGCACTTTGTGGAAACGTGATAGTGCACATCATACAGTCTGAAACTGATATAATATAAATATATAGACCTGAACACGCCTTTCTTTTCTGGAATATTCTCTTGCAATGAGTCTTTCCCTAGCCAAAACTCTCACTGTATGCCTCTAATACTTAAGACTCATCACGCCTGTTCCTATCATCTGAGCCACGAATCCAGTCACCTATTCGCTCGATTCGGCTCCTCACCATCCATATTGTGAAGCATCAACCTCTTTTCTCCTTCCCTACCGCAGATCACGCGAAACAGCAAGATAATATCATACCGCTTTTCTCGACGATCTTCTAGCCATGAGTCTACCATTCATGGTACCGTTCATTGCCTTGAAGCAGAAATGGACAGAACGTCAAGCTCGGAAGCAGGCAAAGGCAGAGCAAGAGCAAGCCTCTCCCTCCACTCGCAACGGGGAAAATGAGCTCGACGAAGGGATCTCTGATCCGGAAAAGCCCAAAGCACACCACCTCGAAGACGCAGCTGCCGCAGTGGTCGGTTTGGGACTAGACGCCTCCAACGACGTCAAGATTGCTGTTCCGATTCCCTGCAAATCACATACCACCGAGTCGGAAAACTCGCCAGGTACAAGAATGCCCCTGGATTTCTCAGGGAACACGATTAATACCAAAGGCGGAGTCGATCTCCGCTTCGTTGGCAATCCGATCGGAATTGGCTCTTACAAGAGCTTCGAGTCGCCGGAGCTGTCAGTGGAGGACAGCAGCACCCGGACGCCGTCTCCAAATGTCTCACCAACGTCGACGAAGTTCAGCTGGTCTACCGAAGCCACTTTGAACGAGGAGAAAGACGAAGACGAACCGTTCCCTCCCATTTACCAAGAGCCGCCATCTTTTGGATCATACACTCGTCCCAAACAACGCGACTGGGCGAAGGGCAAGCGGAAAGGCAGGGCGAACGAAGACGAGCCAGAGGAGGTCGGAGCGCTGAAGGACTACCTCACGCATGTGGATACGGCAAGTCCGGTCCTTCATCCGTGGAAGTCGAGGACGAGGGCTGTGTCCACTGTGATCATCAGGACCTTGACTCGTTGATCGCTGGAAGCAAGGGCGCTGTGGGGTATGGGATTTTGCAGTTTGGATGAGACTCCAATTCGGGAGCCGCACAAGAGAAACAGGAAACAGATCGAGAGATACCCAGCATCACACAGCCGAGTCTGGTAGTGCTAATAATTTGAATAAAATGAAAATTTTACCATGATTGAGCTCCTGCTGAACTTGATTGAAATTCAAATTGTGACTTCTGTCGCACTTCCTGAAGGACATCGATGCGTGAATCTCTGCTCGTAGATGCTGTGTATCAACGTCATACCGTCATGTGATTAATATCTTACTTTTCGGCCACACTACTTCCTTATATTTCATATAGCTGTAAGTACTACCCTTGTCAGCAGGCTTCAGTCGCGAATTACAAGGTAGACTACCGTAATTACCAACTTTGGGTATCCTGGGATATACTCCCTTGCTGATAGTGGAGCGTGCGCTGAGCGGGTATCTTGACCTTTGGCGATTGGCGCTGGATCGAAGACATCGTCCGCCAGCCAGGGGGGCCTTGTCGTCGACTTCAGGGCGACAGCTTCGGATTACCGAGTATTTCCGCCTGTCCCTTAGCGTATCTATCAACAATTCTTGAACGTAGCGTAAGAGCTTTGTACAGCTCAGCTCTTCTTTTTCATCTCGCCCATCCAGACACGCGTTGCCTTCGAGCTATCATGCGCAGCTCGAAACACTGTAAAATTATCAGCAACACACCCTTCTTCCCCCGCGACATATTTTCTTACGCTGCCTCTCCATCTCATCCAACCCCCTCAAAAAATCCGCCCCCTCCCCCAACGCACCCCTCAAATTATTGGCATGATCCCCAATCTCACTCGCCCTCTTCTGAAACGTCTACCAAAGCCCCCACATCAGCACCATATTCCCCCTCCCCGCACCCCTCTCCACAACCAAACTCACCTCAGACAACAAATCCGTCATATCCTCCGCCTCCTGCACATACGGATAAAGCTCCAACACGCGCGTCGAAAATTCATAGAAATGCCCACACAGCGCCCTCAAATCCACCGTCTTAGCATCTGCTTTCAACGCGTTCAGCACGCGTAGGGAGAGCGAAGCGGGTAGGTCAAGTTCGCAGAGGGGGGCGGAGGCGGGGCCGATGCGCTGGACAGAGAGGATTGCATAGAGCCAGAGGGGGAGGGATATGGGGACGTCTTTTTTAATCTAGTGGGGCGTGTCAGTGGTGATACACTGGATAAGGGGGGAGGGGATAGGGGTGGAGTACATCGCCGCCTGCGTTGTCGTCTAGATAGCCTAGGCCTGGGATGTCGAGGGAGAATTTGGAGGGAACTTTTTGGGCGTCGGTGAGGATGGCGTCGATGTTGTAGTAGGAGCCCATTATGAGAGGTATTGCCCTAAATAGATAGGTGGACTTGAGCGAGTCGTCAACAGCCTAGCCTATCTTTGTCCGGTCTTTAAGATATGGTCCGGTCCTTATAAGGACCTATTACTCTGGACCGGACCGCTATACCTACTTGAGGTCACCAACTTCTATGGATCCAACATTGGGCATCGCTTGTCCGGACAGCTCTGGACAGCTCTGGACAGCACTGTACCACCCTTTTCTACTACATTGACTGCGCTAACTAACGCGGTGAATGGCTTATTGAGGTTTGATTGATATGTCGAGCGGTTGGACCTTCTGCTATACTTTCGTGAGTATAGGACTTAACCGCCATCCTCTCCACGGGAATCTAGTGGGTTAGGATATCTTTCAGTAAATATATAATCTTCTTGGTTGTTACAATAGTTGGAGTTTTTAGAGATTTAAATAATTGTGAGCATTCCACGAACTGGTCTCTGGAGTATGTACTGGAAGATCCTTTGCAATCTCCATGCCTCCCGTCCATATCCAGCACGCTAAGAAGCTATGTGTCTCAGAGTTTCCATGAACAAAATCCATTCGTCGTCCTCCACTTGCGTACCACCTTGCAAATCAGGATACCATACACCTTCCATTCTTACGATATTGAGGCACCATTCAAGGCGACTCGCGGTTATCCTTGGGTGATTGTACACACTCTGAGGGTGCTTCGCCACTACTGCCTCAATCGCGTTGAGATAAGATGCTGCAACGAATGAAGGTTCCCCTCTGGTTGCGTCTCTACTAGAGGCGCTGTTGCGAATAGGGTCAAACCAATCACTTGCTCCTTGCTCTGCAGCACCAGTCCCGTTTGCTGCCTCTGGGTACGACTCCTGCAAGAAATGCAGCCAGGATAAGAGGTGTCCCTTGAAGGCCGAACCTGAAGCCACACCGTCTTCGTATGTGCCCCCACCCTGTTGTACATATATCCAGAGGCCGCATAGCCAGACAGTGAACGCGAAATCAGCACCTCCTCGTTCTCTTATCTTCCTTGGATCGCGAGTCTTCATACCAGCGTAGAGCAATCTGCGATAATCTTTGAGTAGCGTCTTGGGAAGCCCCTCGAGTGTACTCTCCAGTCGGATGAGTTGGTGGTATCTCGTATCACCGTCCTCTGAAATGCCGATATACGAGCTCAGACTTTTATATAACGGTTCTAGAACATGACCCAGGATCTGAAGCTGACTCTGACGATATCTAGCGGCATCCACTTGTTTTGCGTTCTTAGGTTGCTCAGGCACTTCTCCATCGTACTCTCGTATGGCTGCTTGCCCTTTTTGCAACATCATGACGGTGGCGCACATGACGTGAAGCTTGTTGCGTGAAAGGGGAGCATCCCAGAAGTTTGTCCTCGATGCCAATTGCATGCTCGCTTTCAGCTGGCGCTCTCGAGCATTCTCCACAGCTATTGAGAGGTCTCTGGCGAAATTCGGAGAGAAATCGTAACCATCCTTCGTCAGCCTTACCCAATGGATCTCGCGTTCAACTGAATCCTCTGTTATTAGGATGTCGGCGGAATCTGATGAGTAAACACTCCCGTCGACTGTATCTTCGATATTCATGATAGCAGCCATGTCACGATCTGATGTGCTGAGGCCAATTCTAGGCTCTGAATCTGGGTGAAGAGTTCTTCGAAGGACTTTGGTGTCCCTGATATAAGCTGAAATCGCTGGAGAGAAAGCAATGCTAAAGTGGTCAGCAGGATTGTTGGGTAGACTGAATCCGTAGCCCATGATCACTATAAAATACGTCATTCCAGTATATTCAGCACGGATATGAACACCCTACGTTCTGCATTGCCTTTAGGACCATAATTGTTCGGAACCTGGCTTCCCGCTGGTACGGCCTCGTCATTCTTGATGGCGCAGATGGTCGAGTCCCAGAGCCACGCGACCCTAGAGGAAGGATTGTGATTGAGAAGATCCACACCCGGAATAAGAACCGGACTTCTGCCATCGTCGTGGTCATGTGTGGGTAAGTGGTTTTCCTTTTGATCGAAGACTGCCGGACCAGGGAAACATCGAGAAGTCATGATTGTACAAGCCCAGAGATAAAGCTCCCTTGATGGACCAGGTATCAGCACCCCGAGGGCAGGTTTAGGAC
>JAABUK010000355.1_pt1 | contig 99351 bp, 87 predicted proteins | sample 5559141 | NCBI WGS metagenome assembly JAABUK01 (sample SAMN10711869, study PRJNA513367) | rock metagenome | isolation source: Antarctica rocks | place: Antarctica: Victoria Land, Pudding Butte nord | collected 2016-01-03
CGGCACCGTGCAGACCGACAATCCCGAGCTGACCTGCCGCATCCCCGGTTTCCGGCGCGGCCCCGACCTGCGGCCCGACCTGCGGCCCAACCTGCGGCCCGACCTGCGGCCCGACCTGCGGCCCGACCTGCGGCCCGACCTGCGGCCCGACCTGCGGCCCGACCTGCGGCCCGACCTGCGGCCCGACCTGCGGATCGTCGCCGACAGCCATCTGCGGACGCAGTTGATGGCGCGCGTGGTCACCACGGCGAAGGAGGTGCCGACCTGGTTCCTGCACCGGGCCGGCGCCGACCCCGGCCGCATCACCGCCCTGCGCGCGGCCGGGGCCCGGCTGTTCGAGGTCGCGGCGGCGGAGCCGGGCATCGACCTGCACGCGGGCCTGGCGGCGCTGGGCGAGGCGGGGCTGACCCGGCTGCTGGTGGAGGGCGGCGCGCAGATCGCGGGCGCGCTGCTGCGGGCCGGGCTGGTGGACCGGATCGCCTGGTTCCACGCGCCCGCGGTTATGGGCGGCGACGGCTGGCCGGCGGCGCAGGCCTTCGGCGTGGCCGCCCTCGCGGCGATGCCCCGCTTCGTCCGCACCGGAACGCAGGCGCTCGGCGCCGACCTGCTCACGCTGTATCGGAGGGCGTAGATGTTCACCGGCATCGTCACCGCCGTGGGCCGGGTCCGCACCATCACACCGCTGGGCGCGGGCCACGACATGCGGCTGGTGATCGCCGCGCCCTGGCCGGACACCGGCGCCATCGCGGTTGGCGCCTCGATCGCCTGCGCGGGGTGCTGCCTGACCGCCGTCGCGGTCGGGCCGGATTGGTTCGCGGTCGATGTTTCCGGGGAGACCCTGTCGAAAACCGGCCTCGGCGCTTGGGCGGTGGGCAGCCCGATGAACCTCGAGCGCTCGCTGCGGGTGGGCGACGAGCTGGGCGGGCATTTCGTCTCTGGCCACATCGACGGGCAGGGCAAGGTGCTCTCGGTCGTCGCGGACAACGGCTCCAACCGGCTGGCGATCGAGGCTCCTTCGGCGGTCGCCCGCTTCATCGCGCCGAAAGGCAGCGTCGCCGTGGACGGCGTGTCGCTGACCGTCAACGCGGCCGAGAGGAGCCGCTTCGAGGTCAACATCATCCCGCATACCTGGTCCGCCACCACGCTCGGAGGCTTGCGGCCCGGCGCGGAGGTGCATATCGAGATCGACATGCTGGCGCGCTACATCGCCCGCAGCTTAGAGGCACCATGAAGATCGCCAGCCTGACCGAGTACCTGTCCAGCGCCGCCGACCTGATCGAAGAGGCGCGGGCGGGCCGCATGTTCATCCTGGTGGACGACGAGGACCGCGAGAACGAGGGCGACCTGGTCATCCCCGCCCAGTTCGCGACCCCGGACGCCATCAACTTCATGGCCCGCCACGCCCGCGGCCTGATCTGCCTGGCCATGACCCGGCACCGCGTGGAGCAGCTCGGCCTGCCGCTGATGAGCCAATCCAACAACACGCGCCACCAGACGGCCTTCACGGTCTCGATCGAAGCGCGCGAGGGCGTCACCACCGGCATCTCGGCCGCCGACCGGGCGCGGACCATCGCGGTCGCGATCAACCCCGATACCCACCGCGACGGCATCGTGACGCCCGGGCACGTGTTCCCGCTGATGGCGCGGGAGGGCGGCACCCTGGTGCGCGCCGGGCACACGGAAGCGGCGGTGGACATCGCCCGCCTGGCCGGGCAGACGCCGGCCGGGGTGATTTGCGAGATCATGAACGACGACGGCACCATGGCCCGGCTGCCGGACCTGATCGCCTTCGCCCAGCACCACAACCTCAAACTGGGCACGATCGCCGACCTGATCGGCTACCGCCGGCGCACGGAGCGCCTGGTCCGCCGGGTGCAGGAAGGCGGCCTTCACCACGGCGCCGGCGGCGACTGGCGACTGACCGTGTATGCGACGACGCTCGACCATGCCGAGCACCTGGTGCTGACCAAGGGCGACCTTTCCGGGCCGGTGCCGCCGATGGTGCGGATGCACGCGGTGGATATCGTCAATGACATGGTCGGCGCGCACCAATGGTCCACGCTGCACGGCGCCATGCGGATGATCGCCGCCGAGGGCCGTGGCGCGGTGGTGCTGATCCGCGACACGCGGCCGGACGCGCTGTCGGAGCGGGTGCGGCTGCTGGACAGCCACCCGCGGCCGCAGCATTTCCTTCGTGATTACGGGATCGGCGCGCAAATCCTGGTCGATTTGGGCATCCGCGACATGATCCTGCTGTCAAATACGCGGCGCACCGTGGTCGGGCTGGAGGGCTACGGCCTGAACATCGTCGACCAGCGGCCGATCGAAGGGGCGCCGCTTGAGTAGGCCGACCCGATGAGCACGCAGGACGCGTCACTGCCGGCGGCTCCCCGCGTGCCGGGTGCGGCGCCGCATCTTCTGCTGGTCCGCGCGCCCTATTACAAGGATGTGGTGGACGGCATGACGCAGGGCGCCGAACGCATCCTGCGCGACGCGGGGGCGACCTGGGACACGCTGGACATCGCCGGCGCCTTCGAGCTGGCGCAGGCCATCCGCATCGCGCTGCGGGGAACGCAGCGCTTCGACGGCTACGTGGCGCTCGGCTGCGTGGTGCGAGGCGAGACGGACCATTACGACCATATCTGCCGCGAGAGCATGGCCGGGCTGATGGGGGTGGCGCTGCAATACGGGATCGCGCTGGGCACCGGGCTGCTGACGGTGCACGACATCGCCCAGGCGGTCGCGCGCGCGTCGGCGGACGGCCACAACAAGGGGGCCGAGGCGGCCGCGGCGGCGCTGCTGCAGATCGCGGCGATGCGCCGGCTGGGAGCCGGCTGATGGCCCGCAAGCCGCCTGGGCGGCCGCGCACCGCGTCGCGGGTGGCGGCGGTGCAGGCCTTGTTCCAAAGCGAGCAGGGTGGCGAAACCGTGGAAACGGTGATCGACCAGTTCGTGCGCCACCGGCTGGGCAGCATGCCTGGGCCGGAACACCTGGGCGGCGGCGGGTTCGAGGAGGGGCGGGTGCCGGACGCGCACGTGCCGCTGTTCACCCGCATCGTCCGCACGGCGGTGCTGGAACAGGACCGGCTCGACGGCATGATCGTCGCCGCGCTGCCGGCCGGGTGGCCGATGACCCGGCTCGACCCGGTGCTGCGCGCCCTGCTGCGCGCAGGCGGAGCCGAGCTGTCGATGGCCGATGGCCCGCCGTCGCGCGTGGTGATCAACGAATACCTTGATGTGGCGCACGGCTTCTTCACCGGCGAGGAGCCGCGCATGGTGAACGGGATGCTCGACCACCTGGCCCGCGCCTTGCGCCCCGGCGACTTCCCGGCCCACGGCCCCGGCGGCCTTGCGGAGGCATGAGGCCGGCGCCGGCCGAGTTCGGGCTGATCGCCCGGCATTTCCGGCCGCTCGCCGGGCCGGGCGCGCTGGACTTGCTGGATGACGCCGCGCTGCTGCCGCCGCCGCCGGGCCGCGAGCTGGTCATCACGGCGGACGCGATCGTGGCGGGCGTCCATTTCCTGCCCGGCGACCCGGCGGACCTGGTCGGCCGCAAGCTGCTGCGGGTCAACTTGTCGGACCTGGCCGCCAAGGGCGCGACGCCGCTGGCCTACCTCATGACCGTCTCGGCCCCGCGGGACACGCCGGAGGCCTGGTTCGCCGGCTTCGCGGCCGGGCTGGCGGAGGACCAGGCCCGGTTCGGCATCTTCCTGCTGGGCGGCGACACCACGTCCACCCCCGGGCCGCTCTCCCTGTCGCTGACCTGCATCGGCCACGTGGCCCCAGGCGGGATGGTGCGGCGCACCGGGGCGCAGGCGGGCGACGGCATCTGGGTCACCGGCACGATCGGCGACGGGGCGCTCGGGCTGGCGGCGTTGCAAAAGCGGGTCGGGGACGCCGACGGCTTCCTGGCCGGGCGCTACCGCCTGCCGCAGCCCCGGCTGGGCCTGGCGGCGCCGGCGCTGGCCGCCGCCTGCATGGACGTCTCGGACGGCCTGGTGCAGGACCTCGGCCATCTCTGCCGCGCGGCCGCGCTGGGGGCGACGCTGGAGGCAGCGCTGGTCCCGCGATCCCGGGCGGCGCAGCAGGCGGGGCCGGCCTGGCTCGAGACGTGCCTGACGGGTGGGGACGACTACGAGTTGCTGATGGCCGTGCGGCCCGGCGCCGCGGCGGCGCTACAGGCGGCGGCGGCGGCGGCGGGGATTGCGGTGACCCGGATCGGGGCGTTCACGTCCGCGACCGGCCTTCGCATCCTCGATGCGGCCGGGGCGCCGCTGGCGCTCGCCACGCCAGGCTGGAGCCATTTCTAGCGGGGGCTACAGCCCGGTGCTGCTGCTGGCCGCGGCGCCGCTGCTGCCGGGGCCGGCGCCGGTGGCGCCGCCGGTCGCGCCCGTGCTGAACTTGCCGACGTTGCCGAGCAGCTGCTGCATGAACGACGCTTCGCTGCCCGGCGAGGGCGTCGAACGGGCGACCACGTCCACCGGGCGGCTGTCGTCCTGGCTGAGACGCTTGACGCCGCGCAGCACGCCGCCCTGGTCGAAGGTCAGCACCGTCACGTCCTGCGCCATGATGCCGGGGGTGCGGCCCACCCGGGTGCGCGTCGTCTCGCTGATGTAGATCCAGCTGTTGTCGTCGAAGGTCGCCTTGGCCGAAGGCGAGCCGAGCAGGGAGGTGACGTCGGCGCGAGTGGAGGTGCCGGGCACCAGCTCCTTCAATTGGTCCATGTCCACCTTGTTGCCGCGGAGCGTGCGCGGGGTCTCGATCACGCTGCAAGCGGGCAGCAGCGCGAGGAGGAACAGGAGGGGCAGGAGGGTTGGTCGCACGCCGGTTCGTCCCGATGCGGCGCCGCGCGCGGGATCGGATTGATCGATCTTCGCCGGCGCCTATGTAAAGCTGGTGGGTGTCACGCCCGCCTTGGCGAGTCAAACATTCGAGGGTGGCATGGCGTTCCTGGGTCTGTTCGGCCGCAAGCGGATGGAGCGTCCGGGGTTTGAGCTCTACACCCAGGCGGTCCGTGCCGCGCGCGATCCGCACTTCTATGGCGCGCTTGGCGTGCCTGATACGCTGGACGGCCGCTTCGACATGATCGGGCTCTATGTGTTCTTGTTGATCCACCGTCTCCAGGCCGCCTCGACGCCTGGCGCTGAGCTGGCGCAAGCCTTGTTCGACGCGATGTTCCTCGACATGGACACCGGCCTGCGAGAGATGGGGGTGAGCGACATGCGGGTCGGCAAGCGGGTCAAGGCGATGTGGGAGGCGCTGCATGGCCGCAGCGCCGCCTATGCCGCCGCGCTCGAGGCCGGCGACCGCGAGGCAATGGCCGCCGCGGTGGCGCGCAACGTCTGGCGCGGCGCGACTGCGGACGCGAACGCCTATGCGGTGGCCGACATCGCGCTGCGGCAATATCGCCGGCTGGGCCAGCAGCCGCTCGAGTCGCTGATGGCCGGGCAGGCCGATTTCCTGCCGCTGGCGGCCCTGCCGGCATGACGGAATTCGCCCGCCCGACGCCGCTCGACCATTTGGGCGGGCATTTGGGCGGGCATTTGGGCGGGCCGGCCGTCACGATCACGGTCGAAGCCGGGCCCGCCGAGTTGGCCGCGCTCGCCCTCCGCTTGCGGATCCCTGCGGTGGAGCGGCTGTGGTGCCGCTTCCGGCTGCGTCGGACGGAGGGCGCGGTGGTCGAGGCGAAGGGGCAGTTGGAGGCCGAGGTGATGCAAGTCTGCGTGCTGTCGCTCGAGCCGTTCGAGCAGCGCATCGCCGAGGATTTCAGCGTGCAGTTCGTGCCGGATGGCGCGGAGACCGACGATCCCGACCCCGACGCGGTGGACCAGGTGCCCTATCGCGGCAACGCGATCGACCTCGGCGAGGCGGCGGCCGAGCAGCTGGCCCTGGCGCTCGACCCCTATCCGCGGATGCCCGGCGCCGACGAAGCCGCATTGTTCCCATCCGAACCAAGCGGGCCGTTCGCGCTCCTGGCCGGCCTGCGCCACAAGCCATAGCCGGGCGCTTGCAGGGGCGGAGCGCCTCTGCTAGAGGGCGCGGCTTACGTTCACGACAACCCGCAGTGATCCAGTTGCCGCCGTTTGGCGCGCCGCGCGTCACGATAGACCGGAGGGCGCTGTGCCATGGCCGTTCCCAAGAAGAAGACCTCGCCCTCCCGCCGCGGCATGCGGCGTGCGCACGATGCGATCCGCCCCGAGGCGCATAACGAGTGCGGCAATTGCGGCGAGCTGAAGCGGCCGCATCATGTCTGCAGCCATTGCGGCCATTATGCGGGGCGGGAGGTGGTCGCGGCCGGCAAGGACCTGAAGGGCGCCGTGCGCGCCTGATCGCCGCCGGACGACCACGCTTCTCCGGGCACTAGCGCATTGAATGAGCCGTTCACCCTGGCGATCGATGCGATGGGTGGGGACAACGCGCCCGGGATCGTGATCGATGGCGTCGCGCTCGCGGCCGAACGCCACCCCGGCGCGCGCTTCCTGGTGTTCGGCGACGAAGCGAAACTCGGGCCGTTGATGGCCCGGCACAAACGCCTTGCCGCCGCCTGCACGGTTCGGCACGCCGCCGCCAGCATCGCCAGCGACATGAAGCCCACGGCGGCGCTCCGCGTACGCGGCTCGTCCATGCGCATGGCGATCGATGCGGTCGCCGGCGGCGAAGCCTCGGGCGTGGTTTCCGCCGGCAACACCGGCGCGCTGCTGGCGCTGGCCAAGATCGTCATCAAGTCCCTGCCCGGCATCGACCGCCCGGCGATGGCGGCCATCGGGCCGTCGGCGCGAGGCGACATCGTCATGCTCGACCTCGGCGCCAACCTGCAATGCGATGTGCGCAACCTGGTCGAGTTCGCGGTGATGGGCGACGTGTTCGCCCGCACCGTACTGGGCCTGCCGGCGCCGACGATCGGGCTGCTGAACGTGGGTTCGGAGGAGCTTAAGGGCGACGAGCGGGTGCGGCAGGCGGCCGACCTGCTGCGGCTCAGCCATATCGGGCCGCAGTTCCACGGCTTCGTGGAGGGGCACGACATCGCCGCGGGAACGACGGACGTGATCGTGACCGACGGGTTCACCGGCAACGTGGCGCTCAAGACGGGGGAGGGTGCGCTGAAGCTGGTGGGCGGCCTGCTCAAGCAAATCTTCGGCGGCAGCCTCGCGGGCAAGCTCGCCTACCTGCTGGCCCGGCCGGGGCTGGACCGGATGCGCGAGTGGCTGGACCCGCGCCGCTACAACGGCGCGGTCATGCTTGGGCTGAACGGCGTGGTGGTGAAATCCCACGGCGGCACCGATGCGGAGGGGTTCGCGCACGCCGTGGACGTGGCGATGGACATGGTGGTGCACGGGTTCAACGAGAAAATACGGGACGGGCTGGCGCGGATCGAAGGGCTGGGCAAGCCCGCCATGCTGGCCGCGGTGTAGCCATGGCGGAGCGGACGATCCTGGCGGGCCTCGGCGGATACCTGCCGGAGCGCGTGGTGTCCAATGAGGAGCTGTCCCGCACGATCGACACCACCGACGCCTGGATCCAGGAGCGCACCGGCATCCGGCAGCGGCATCTGGCCGGCGCGCACGAAACCTGCGCCTTCATGGGCGCGCGGGCGGCGGCGGCGGCGCTGGCGGATGCTGGCGCCGGGCCGGGCGACGTCGACGCGGTGATCCTGGCGACGGCCACCCCCGACCAGGCCTTCCCCGCGACCGCCTTGCGCGTCCAGGCGGAGCTCGGCATCAAGCAGGGCTTCGGCTTCGACCTTTCGGCCGCTTGCAGCGGCTTCGTCTACGGGCTCTCCGTGGGAGATGCGCTGATGCGCACGGGCCAGGCGCGGGGCGTGCTCGTGATCGGCAGCGAGGTGTATTCGCGCATCCTGAACTGGGCCGATCGCGGCACCTGCGTGCTGTTCGGCGATGGCGCGGGGGCGGCTTTCTTGCGCCGGGCCACGCCGACCGACGGGGACCGCGGCATCCTGTCCACGCACCTGCACGCGGACGGCACGCTGGGAGACTCGCTGTATATCGACGGGTCGGTTGGCCAGCCCGACAAGCCGGGCCATCTGGTGATGAATGGGCGCGAGATCTTCCGGCATGCCGTGGCCAAGCTGGCGGCGGTGGTGGACGAGGCCTTGGCCTGCAACGGCCTGGCCCACGCCGACGTGGATTGGCTGGTTCCGCACCAGGCCAATCGGCGGATCATCGAGGCGATGGGCAAGAAGCTCGGCCTGGCGAGCGAGCGCGTGGTGATGACGGTGGACCGGCACGCCAACACGTCCGCCGCCTCGATCCCGCTGGCTTTGGCGGAGGCTTATAGCGATGGGCGGATCAAGCGGGGTCAGTTGGTGCTGATGGAGGCGCTGGGCGGCGGTCTGACCTGGGGCAGCGCGCTGGTGCGGCTGTAGCCGAGTCGCCACAGACGGGGCACAATTCTTTAGTGTCAAGCTGTTCGCTTGACGTTGGTAATCCCCGCCCATAGCGTGTCGCGATGAACACGGTTACGCGGGCGCAACTGGCTGAAACGATCTATGCGCAGGTCGGGCTGTCCCGGAACGACTCGGCCGATCTGCTCGAGACCGTGCTGGAACATATGTCGCTGGCGCTGGAGGCCGGGGAGTCGGTTAAGGTGAGCGGGTTCGGCACCTTCTCGGTGCGGCAGAAGGGCCGGCGGATTGGCCGCAATCCGAAAACGGGCGTCGAGGTGCCGATCCTGCCGCGCCGCGTGCTGACGTTCCGGCCTAGCCAGGTGCTGAAGGCGCACGTCAACGGGACGGCGATCCCCGCCGGCGACGACGAATGAGCGACTTGGCCGATCTTTTGTCCGAGGAGCCAGATCCGGCCCGGCCGCGCGCTAAGAAGGCGCCGAACGCCTTCCGCACGATCAGCGAGGTCGCCGACGAACTGCACATTCCGCAGCACGTGCTGCGGTTCTGGGAGACCAAGTTCCCCCAGATCAAGCCGCTGAAGCGCGGCGGCGGGCGGCGCTACTACCGGCCGGACGATATCCAATTGCTGCGCCGCATTAGTGATTTGCTTTACATTCAGGGCTATACGATCAAGGGCGTCCAGCGCCTGTTGCGCGATGGCGGAGGCCAATTGTCCGATAACATCCCGCCGGCGACCCCGACCGAACGCGCCGCCGCCGAAGCCGAACGCCTCGAGGGAGCGCCCGAGTTGCCCAGCCTCGCCCCGAATGTGCCGAACTCGGGCGCGGCGGACGAGGTGGTCCGCCTGCGCGGGCTGCTGCGGCAGGCATTGGCGGAGCTGGTTTCGGTACGGGCGTTGCTCGAGTAGGGCGGGGCTGCTAGGACTTTGCGGCAGGGTGTTCTGAGTGACGGGTAGTGGCGCAGCCTGGTAGCGCACTTGTCTGGGGGACAAGGGGTCGTCGGTTCGAATCCGGCCTACCCGATTCAGGTCATCCCGGCGGCCCTCAGTCCGGCACCAGTACTGTCGCGACAGCCTGCGCCGCGATGCCCTCGCCCCGCCCGGCAAACCCCAGCCGCTCCGTCGTGGTCGCCTTCACCGAGACCCGGCCGACGTCCACTGCCAGCAACTCCGCCAGCCGCGCCATCATGGCCGCCGCATGCGGGGTGATCTTTGGCCGTTCGCAGATCAGGGTCACGTCCGCATTGGCCAGGCGCCCGCCGCGTGCCGCGATCCGACCGGCGGCATGGCGCAGGAAGCGGGCGCTGTCGGCGTCCTTCCAGGTGGCTTCGCTGGGGGGGAAGTGCCGCCCGATGTCGCCCTCGGCCAGCGCGCCATAGATCGCGTCGCACAAGGCGTGGATGCCCACATCCGCATCGGAGTGCCCGGCCAGCCCGCGTTCATGCGGCACCGTGACCCCGCACAGCACCAGCGCCCGGCCGGCCGCCAGCACGTGCACGTCGAACCCGGTACCGGTGCGCGGCTGCAGCGGGGGGGCGAGCACGCGTTGCAGCCGCACGGCATCCTCCGGATAGGTCAGCTTGATGTTGTCCTCATGTCCCGCGACCAGGCCAACGGCCAGTCCGGCGGCCTCCAGCAGCGCCGCGTCGTCGGTGGCGGCAACCGGCCCCGCGCCCCGGCGGTGCAGGTCCAGCAGGGTGCCAAAGCGAAAGGCTTGCGGTGTTTGCGCCCGGAACAGGCCATCCCGCGGCACCGTGCCGCTGATCGTGCCAGCCTCGGCCCGCTTCAACGTGTCGGCCACCGGCACGGCGGGGATGGCCCCCGGGTGCCGGGCTAGGGCGTCGAGCAGCGCGGGGATCGTCGATGCGGGCAGGAAGGGCCGGGCGCCGTCATGCACCAGCACCATTTCGGGCGCGTGGGCCGCCAGGGCTTCGAGGCCGGCGCGGACGCTGTCCTGCCGGGTCGCGCCGCCGGGCACGGGGGCGAGGTGGTCCATCCCCGCCAGCGCCGGGCCGAGCAGGGCGGCATCGCCCACCGGCTGCAGCCAGCCGACATGCGGCGCCAGGGCCTCGGCCGCCCAGCGGACGACGGGCTTGCCGGCGAGGGTCGCAAATTGCTTGGGCCGGTCGCTGCCGAAACGGGAGCCTGATCCGGCCGCGACGAGGATGGCGGCAACGCGCATGGTGGCCAGCAATGCGGGGCGGACAGCATTGCGTCAAGCCTGCCACGGGACGATTGCGTACCAGCCAGGCAGGCTTTAGTTTGCCCAAATCATGGGCAACCAAAACAGCACACCGGCCGGCGCGCCGGCCCGGGAACTTCTGCCCATCGTGCTCGGCAGCGGCGCCACCGCGGTCCGGATCGGGCGGCCGGTGATCCTGGCCCCCATGTCGGGCGTGACCGACCTACCGTTCCGGCGGCTGGCCAAGCAGCATGGCGCCGGGCTGGTGGTGTCCGAGATGATCGCCTCGTGGGCCATGGTGCACGAGAACCGCACCACGCTGCGCATGGCCGAGGTGGACGGGTGCGGCGGCCCGAGCGCGGTGCAGCTGGCGGGGTGCGACCCGCAGGCGATGGCCGAGGCGGCGCGCATCGCCGTGGACCACGGCGCCGACCTGATCGACATCAATTTCGGCTGTCCGGTGAAGAAGGTCGCGGTCGGCCAGTCGGCCGGCTCCGCCCTGATGCGAGACGAGCCGGGGGCGGCGCGCCTGCTGGCGGCGACGGTTCAGGCGGTGCCCGTGCCGGTCACGCTCAAGATGCGCATGGGCTGGGACGCCGCCAACCTGAACGCCCCCGCCTTGGCCCGCATCGCCGAGGCCTGCGGCATCCGCATGGTGACGGTGCATGGCCGCACCCGGCAGCAGTTCTATACCGGGACGGCGGATTGGCGGTTCATCGCCCGGGTGAAGCAGGCGGTCGGCATCCCGGTGATCGCCAATGGGGACATCCTGACGCTGGACGACGCCGCCGAGGCCATGGCGCAATCGGGCGCGGACGGGGTCATGATCGGGCGCGGCTGCTACGGGCGGCCCTGGTTCCCCGCGCTGGTGGCCGAGTTCCTCTGCACCGGCCGGCGCCTGGCGGAGCCTCCGCTCGCCGAGCAGAAGCGCATCCTGCTGCTGCACTACCGCGCCATGCTGGCGCATTGCGGGCGGGAGGCCGGGGTCCGCGTGGCCCGCAAGCATGTGTCGTGGTACTCGCACGGCCTGTATGGTTCGGCGGAGTTCCGCGCGGCGGTGAACCGCTGCGTGGACGCCGAGGCGGTCGAGGCCTTGATCCACGGCTTCTATGACCCGCTGATCGAGCGCGGCCCCACCGCGGCGCTGGCGGCATGAAGGGCGCGCTGATCCGGGGGCGGCTGGCCCTGGTGGAGCGGCTCACGCCACGCCCGCCGACGACGGACGCGCATGCGATGCTGAGCGCGCTGCCGGTGGCCGTGGTGTTGCTCGACGCCAATGACCGCTTCCGCTACGCCAACCAGGCGGCCGAGCAGTTCCTCGGCATTTCCCTGCTGCAATTGACGCAACTGACCCTCGGCGCCCTGGTGCCAGCGGACAACCCGCTGTTCCCGATGATCGCGCAGGTGCGGGGGGATGGCAGCACGATCTCGGATTACGACCTGACCCTGGAAAGCCCGCGCCTGCACAAGACCAGCATCACGGTGCAAGCGACGGTGCTGCCCGAGGAGCCCGGCTGCGTGCTGCTGACCTTGCAGGACAGCTCCGCCGCCCGCTCGCTCGACCGGCAGATGGCGTTCCGGGGTGCGGCGCGCAGCGTGAGCGGCATGGCGGCGATCCTGGCCCATGAGGTCAAGAACCCGCTCTCCGGCATCCGCGGTGCGGCGCAGTTGCTGGAGGCGAGCGTCGCCGAGCCGGACCGCGAGCTGACGATCCTAATCCGCGACGAGGCCGATCGCATCCGCGACCTGGTGGAGCGAATGGAGGTGTTCGGCGAGAAGCCGATCGAGCGCCGGCCGGTGAACATCCACCGCGTGCTGGAGCATGTGCGGCGGCTGGCGCAGACCGGCGTCGCGGCCGATTTGCGCATCACCGAGGTTTATGACCCCTCGCTGCCGCCGGCCTGGGCGAATCGCGACCAGCTGATCCAGGTGCTGCTCAACCTGGTCAAGAACGCCGCCGAGGCGATCACGGACGACCCGGCCTTTGGGGCGCGCGGCACCGGCGAGATCGTGCTGACCACGGCCTACCAGCACGGCATGCGGCTTGCAGTGGCCGGCAGCACGCACCGGGTGCATCTGCCGCTGGTGGTGACGGTGCGCGACAACGGGCCGGGGATTGCCGAGGACATCAGGCCGCATTTGTTCGAAGCGTTCGTGACCAGCAAGCCGACCGGCAGCGGGCTTGGCCTGGCGCTGGTCGCCAAGATCGTCGGCGACCATGGCGGGCTGATCGAGGTCGACAGCCGGCCGGGTCGCACCGAGTTCCGCCTCTGCCTTCCCGTGATGACCGAGGCCGAGGCCGACCCGCCCTGAAAGCTCCAGCATGACCCCGCCCACCGTCCTGGTCGCCGACGACGACCGGTCCATCCGCACCGTGCTGAGCCAGGCGCTCGGCCGCTCCGGCTACCAGGTGCGCTGCACCGGCAACGCGGCGACGCTGTGGCGATGGGTGGAAGACGGGGAAGGGGACCTGGTCATCACCGACGTGGTGATGCCCGACGAGAACGGCCTCGACCTGATCCCGCGCATCAAGCGCATCCGGCCCGACCTCCGCGTGGTGGTGATGAGCGCGCAATCCACGCTGATGACGGCGGTCAAGGCGGCCCAGCGCGGCGCCTTCGAATACTTGCCCAAGCCGTTCGATTTGAAGGAATTGCTCGCCGTGGTGGGCCGGGCGCTCGCAGCACCCCCGCCCGACATGCCGACCCAGGCGAGCGAGGCGCGGGACGGCGAGGAGCGGCTGCCGCTGATCGGCCGCTCGGTGGCGATGCAGGAGATCTACCGCAGCATCGCCCGGCTCACGACCACCGACCTCACCGTCATGGTCAACGGCGAGTCGGGCACCGGCAAGGAGCTGGTGGCGCGGGCGCTGCACGATTACGGGCGGCGGCGGACCGGGCCGTTCGTGGCCATCAACATGGCCGCCATCCCGCGCGAGCTGATCGAGAGCGAGCTGTTCGGCCATGAGCGCGGCTCCTTCACCGGCGCCATGAACCGCGCCCAGGGCCGGTTCGAGCAGGCGGCCGGCGGCACGCTGTTCCTCGACGAGATCGGCGACATGCCGGCCGAGGCGCAGACCCGGCTGCTGCGCGTGCTGCAGGAGGGCGAGTTCACCACCGTTGGCGGCCGCCAACCGATCCGCGCCAATGTGCGCATCGTGGCCGCCACCCATCGCGACCTGCGCCAAGCCATCCGGAGCGGGCAGTTCCGCGAGGACCTGTTCTACCGGCTGAACGTGGTCCCCATCCGCCTGCCGCCGCTGCGCGAGCGGGTCGAGGACATCCAGGTGCTCGCCCGCCATTTCCTCGACCGGGCGCGGGAAAGCGGGCTGGCGGCCAAGTCGCTCGACCAGTCGGCGATCGACCGGCTGCGCCAGCATCGCTGGCCAGGCAACGTCCGCGAGCTGGAGAACCTGATGCGACGGCTGGCCGCGCTGTACCCGCAGGAGACCATCAACGAGGAGGTGATCAGCGCCGAGCTGCTGGAGACCGGGCTCGACGCCGACCCCGGCGGGCACCCCGGCAACCCCGAGCCGCTGGCCGCCGCGGTGGAACGGCATATCCGCCAGTTCCTCTCTGCCAGCCGGGACGGGATGCCGATGCGCGACATCTACGACCAGGTGATCGCGGAAGTGGAGCGGCCGCTGATCCAGATGACCTTGTCGGCGACGCGCGGCAACCAGATCAAGGCGGCGGCCATGCTCGGGCTGAACCGCAACACGCTGCGCAAGAAGATCCGCGACCTGGACATCCCGGTTATCCGGGGGATCGGCTGAGCGTGGCGCCTGGGTCGGCCCGTGAACGCCGCTAGCAAGCCCGCAACGCTGCGGCCGCCGCCGCGGCTCTCGGCCGCCCGGCGGGTGGCCGATGCGCTGCTGGGCAAGGCGGTGACGCTCATCCTGGCGGCCGTGGCGCTGGCGCTGGGGGTGGGCACCTTCGTGCTGCTCTCGGGCGGGGTCTCGCTGCAGCTACGGCCGAGCGCGTTGTTCGGGCTGGTGCTGTCCAATGCCGTCGTCCTGCTGCTGCTGGGGGCCGTGCTGGCCGGTCGGCTGACCCGGGTCTGGGTGGAGCGGCGGCGCGGATCGGCCGGGTCCCGCCTGCACGTGCGGCTGGTGATGATGTTCAGCGTCGTCGCGGTCACGCCCACCATCCTGGTCGCCATCTTCGCGACCGCCTTCTTCACGCTCGGCATCCAGGCCTGGTTCAACGACCGCGTGCGCACCGCGCTGAACGAGGGGCTCGAGGCCTCGCGCGGCTACCTCGACGAGCACCGCAACAACATCCGCGCCGACGTGCTGGGCATGGCCAACGACCTCAGCCGGGCCGGGCAGATGCTGGCCAACGACCCCTATGCCTTCGCGCAGGTGCTGCAGACGCAGACGGTGCTGCGCGGATTGACCGAGGCGATCATCTACGAGCCGGTCACCGGGCAGATCGTGGCCGGGATCGGCGCCATGGAGGGTCTCGGCGTGGAGCCGGCGCCGGCTTCGGCGACCGAGCTGGCGCGCAGCGGCGAGGTGGCCGTGCTGGGCTCGCCGGACGAGAACCGGGTGCGCGCGGTGGTGCAGCTGAACGCAACTCCCACGCTGATGCTGCTGATCGGCCGGCCGGTGGACCAGGAAATCCTGAACCACATGATGCGGACCGAGAACGCCGTCGCGGAATACAAGCGGCTGGACGAGAACCGTTCCGGCCTGCAGGTGACCTTCGCCCTGATCTTCGCCCTGGTCGCGCTGCTGGTGCTGTCGGCCGCCGTGCTGATCGGCCTCGTGCTGGCAAACCAGATCGCGCGCCCGGTCGGCCGGCTGATCCTGGCGGCCGAGCGCGTGCGGGCGGGCGACCTTACCGTGCGGGTGCCCGAAATCCAGAGCGAGGACGAGGTGGCCGGCTTGTCCCGCGCGTTCAACCGCATGACCGGGCAGCTCGCCTCGCAGCGCAGCGAGCTGATGGACGCCTACAGCCAGATCGACGAGCGCCGCCGCTTCACCGAGACGGTGCTGGCGGGCGTTTCGGCGGGCGTGATCGGGCTCGATCCGTCCGCCCGCATCGAGCTGCCGAACCGGGCGGCGAGCGAGCTGCTGGGCATGGACCTGATGGGCGCGATCGGCATGCAGCTGGGCGAGGCCGTGCCCGAGTTCGCGCCGTTGCTGGCGGGGGTGGCGGAGATGGCGGAGCGCGCGCGCACGGCCGAGATCGAGATCGGCCCGATGTCCCGCCGCCGCACCCTGCTGGTGCGGATCGGCACCGACCTGCGCGGCGGCCGGCCGGACGGCTACGTGGTGACCTTCGACGACATCACCGAGTTGCAGTCGGCCCAGCGCAAGGCCGCCTGGGCCGACGTGGCCCGGCGGATCGCCCACGAGATTAAAAACCCGCTGACCCCGATCCAGCTCAGCGCCGAGCGGCTGAAGCGGCGGTTCACCAAGGAGATCACCTCCGACCCCGAGACCTTCGCCCAATGCGCCGACACCATCGTGCGCCATGTGGGCGACATCGGCCGCATGGTGGACGAGTTCTCCGCCTTCGCCCGCATGCCGCAGCCGGTGCTGCGCCCGGAGGACGTGGGCCGGATCGCCCGCGAGGCCTTGGTATTGCAGCGCGCGGCGCGGCCGGAGATCGCCTGGTCGACCGAAATCCCGGAGCGGGGCCCCATGGGCTTGTGCGACCGCCGCCTGCTCGGCCAGGCCCTGACCAACCTGCTGCAGAACGCCGCCGATGCCGTGGCGATGCGCCGGCGCGGGGACGGGGAGCCGGCCGGCCGCATCGCCGTCGCCGTCCGCGCGGAGGGCGGCCTGGCCGCCATCGAGGTGCGCGACGACGGCGTCGGCCTGCCGCAGGGCGACCGCGGGCGGCTCGCCGAACCCTATGTCACGCACAAGCCGAAAGGCACCGGACTGGGGCTGGCGATCGTGAAGAAGATCATGGAGGACCATGGCGGAACCCTTACGCTCGACGACCGCAACGACGGCCCGGGCGCGGTCGTGACCCTGGCGTTGCCGCTGATTGTGCCAGACCGGGTTCCGGCTTAGAGGGGACGGGATGGCGCAGGAAATCCTCATCGTCGATGACGAGCCCGACATCCGCATGCTGATCGACGGCGTGCTGGAGGACGAGGGCTACGCGGTGCGCCAGGCCGGCGACTCCGATGCCGCCGTGGCCGCGTTCCGGCATCGGCTGCCGTCGCTGGTGATCCTCGACGTTTGGCTGCAAGGCTCGCGGCTGGACGGCCTCGGCATCCTCAAGGTGCTGCACGCGGAGGAGCCGCACGTGCCGGTGGTGATGATCTCCGGCCACGGGACCATCGAGACGGCGGTGATGGCGATCCAGCACGGCGCCTACGATTTCATCGAGAAGCCGTTCAAGTCTGACCGGCTGCTGCTGATCGTCCGCCGGGCGTTGGAAGCGGCAAGGCTTTCGCGCGAGAATGCCGAGTTGCGGCTGCGCGCCGGGTTCGATTCGGAGCTGACCGGCCATAGCCCGGCCATCGTCGGCCTGCGCAGCGCGGTCGAGCGGGTGGCGCCGACCGGGTCGCGGGTGCTGATCAGCGGGCCGGCGGGCTCCGGCAAGGAGGTCGCGGCGCGAATGGTGCACCAGCGGTCGCGCCGGGCGGAGGGTCCGTTCGTGGCGCTGAACTGCGCGACGCTGAACCCGGCCCGGTTCGAGGAGGAGCTGTTCGGCGTGGAGGCCGGCGCGGATGCGAATGCGAGCCCGCGCCGGGCTGGCGTGTTGGAGCGCGCACATGGCGGCACCCTGCTGCTCGACGAAGTGTCGGACATGCCGCTCGAGACCCAGGGCAAGATCGTCCGCGCCTTGCAGGACCAGACGTTCGAGCGGCTGGGCGGCTCCACGCGGGTCAAGGTCGACGTGCGCGTGCTGGCGACCAGCAACCGCGACCTGCATGCCGAGATTGCCGCCGCGCGGTTCCGCGAAGACCTGTACTACCGCCTGGCGGTGGTGCCGATCCGCATGCCGAGCCTGAAGGAGCGGCGGGAGGACGTCCCGGACCTGGCGCGCCATTTCCTCGAGCGCTCCGCCGAAACGTCGGGCATGCCCGGCCGCGAGCTGTCCACCGACGCGCTGACTGCGCTGCAGGCGTACGATTGGCCCGGCAACGTGCGCCAGCTGCGCAACCTGATGGACTGGCTGCTGATCATGGCGCCGGGCGGGCCGGGCGACCCTATCCGCGCCGAGATGCTGCCGGCGGAAGTCAGCCAGGGCGCGCCGGCGCTGCTGAACTTCGACCCCTCGGCCGACCTGATGTCGCTGCCGCTGCGCGAGGCGCGGGACCTGTTCGAGACGCAGTACCTGCAGGCGCAGCTGCTGCGCTTCGGCGGCAACATCAGCCGCACGGCCGGCTTCGTCGGCATGGAGCGCAGCGCGCTGCACCGCAAGCTGAAGCAGCTGGGCGTGAACTCGGACGACCGGGGCGCGGCGTGAGCCGGATCGCCTATGTGAACGGGCGGTACCTGCCACAGCGCGAGGCCTCGGTGAACGTGGAGGACCGCGGCTATCAGTTCGCCGACGGCATCTATGAAGTGGTGCACCTCTACCGCGGCAGGTTCGTAGACGCGGACCTGCATTTGGCCCGGCTCGAACGGTCCCTGGGCGAGGTGCAGATCCGCATGCCGATGGGGCGCGCGGCGCTGGTGCATGTGCTGCACGAAGTGGCGCGGCGCAACCGGGTGGCCGAGGGGCTGCTCTATATGCAGGTCACCCGCGGCGTAGCCCGGCGCGATCACGCCTTTCCCGTGGCCGGGACCGCGCCGGCGCTGGTGGTCACGATCCGCCGCATCCCGCCCTATCCGGCCAGCGTCGACGCCTGGACCACGACGGCGATCACCTGCGCGGACGAGCGCTGGGCGCGCTGCGACATCAAGTCGGTCGGCCTGCTGCCCAACGTGCTGGCCCGGCAGGCCGCGCGGGCGCAGGGCGCCGCCGAGGCAGTGCTGGTCGACCGCGACGGCATGGTGACCGAGGGCGCGGCGACCAGCTTCTGGATCGTCGACGCGGCGGGCGTGCTGCGGACCCGGCCGCTGACCCACGCGATCCTGCCGGGCTGCACCCGGGCCGCGCTGTTCCAGCTCATGCAGGATGGGGGGATCGCCTTCGAGGAGCGTGCCTTCAGCGAGGCGGAGATGCGGACGGCGCAGGAGGCGTTCATCACGAGCGCCACCAGCTTCATCAAGCCGGTGGTGGCGGTCGATGGCGCCCCGATCGGCACCGGAGCCGTCGGTCCGGTAACGCGGCTGCTGTTCGCCGCCTTCGCCCGCCACGTGCAGGGCGGCCTGCCCAACGCCGCCTGAACCCGCGCCTGCTTCCAGGCGGGCGTGAATGCGGCTAAACTCGGTGCGCCGTCCGAATGGGGCGGGTTATCCTTCCAGGCACTACGACCTAGGCCTGGACAACAAAAAGGACACGAACGTGGCCGCAGAGAAGTCGCAGAACGTGCAGGACGTGTTCCTGAACCACGTGCGCAAAGCCAAAACCCCGGTAACCGTGTTTCTGGTCAATGGCGTGAAGCTGCAAGGCATCATCACCTGGTTCGACAACTTCTCGGTGCTGCTGCGCCGCGATGGTCATACCCAGCTCGTCTACAAGCACGCGATCAGCACCGTGATGCCCGGCGCGCCCATCCAGCTGTTCGACGCCAGCAAGATCGAAGCGGCGCCGGCCCAGGAGGCAGAAGCTGGCGGCGGAGCCGGTTGACACCGGCGGCGCGCCGACGCGCGCCGCCGTCGTCCTGCCGTGGGAGCGCCCACATCGGCAGGACGCCTCCCGCGCGGCCGAGGCGCAACTTGCCGAGGCCGTTGGCCTCGCCGCCTCGATCGGGCTGGTGGTAGTGCACACCGCGGTGCCGCCGCTCCGCACCCGGCGGTCGGCGACTCTGCTGGGCCAGGGCCAGGTTGCAAGCCTGGGCCAGGCGATGAAGGCGGAAGGGGTCACGGTTGCGGTCGTGGACGCGCAGCTTTCCCCGGTGCAGCAGCGCAACCTGGAGCGGGAGTGGAACTGCAAGGTCATCGATCGCACCGGCCTGATCCTCGACATCTTCGGCGAACGCGCGCGCACGAAGGAGGGCACCTTGCAGGTCGAACTGGCCCACCTCGAATACCAGCGCAGCCGGCTCGTCCGGTCCTGGACCCATTTGGAGCGGCAGCGCGGCGGCTTCGGCTTCCTCGGCGGGCCCGGCGAGACGCAGATCGAGGCGGACCGCCGGCTGATCGGCGACCGCATCGTGCGGGTAAAGAAGGAGCTGGAGCAGGTGCGGCGAACCCGCGGCCTGCACCGGGCCGCCCGCAGCCGAGTGCCATACCCGATCGTGGCCCTGGTGGGCTACACCAACGCCGGAAAATCCACATTGTTCAATGCACTGACCGGCGCCGACGTGCATGCGCAGGACCAGCTTTTCGCCACGCTGGACCCCACCATGCGCGGCCTGCGGCTGCCCTCCGGCCGGCGCGTCATCTTGTCGGACACGGTGGGCTTCATCAGCGACCTGCCGACGGAACTGGTGGCCGCCTTCCGTGCCACGCTCGAGGAGGTCGCGGAGGCGGACGTGATCCTGCACGTGCGGGACGTGGCGCATCCGGACAGCGCGTCGCAGCGCGCGGACGTCGTGCAGGTGCTGGACGGCATGGTCAAGGACGCGACCCTCGACGCCAGCTGGCCGTCGCGCACGATCGAAATCCTGAACAAGGCCGACCTGCTCGGCGGCCCGGCGCAGGTGCCGGCGCGCGAGGGCTGCGTGCCGGTGTCGGCCATCACCGGGGACGGCTTGCCCGCCCTGAAGGCAGCCATCGACGCCCGCGTCGCGACCGGCATGGAGACCGCCGACTACCTGCTACCGGCCCATGACGGGGCACGGCTCGCCTGGCTCTACCAGCACGGCGAGGTCGTGGCCCGGCGCGACGCCGAGGACGGGGTGCACATGCAGGTCCGCATGCTGCCGGCCGACCGGGCGCGGTTCGAGCGCGAGCCCTAAAGCATGATCCGACCACACGGGATCACCCGTCGGACAAACATGCTTGTAAAAACAGGGGCTAGAGCGCGAGCCGTGCGCCTATCAGCACGGATCGTGCTTTAGATGACTAGCGCCGAACTCGCCGAAGTGGTGCAGTTGGTGCGCGCCGTGGCGCGCGCCGAGATCATGCCGCGGTTCCGCAACCTGGCGCCAGGTGATATCCAGGCGAAGTCCGGCCCCCTGGACCTGGTGACCGTCGCGGACGAAGCCGCAGAAGCGCGGTTGACGACCGGCTTGCAGCGCCTGTTTCCCGGCTGCGTCGTGGTGGGCGAGGAGGCCGCCTCGCGCGACCCGACGCTGCTTCGCGCCATCGGCGGCGCGGAGTTGTGCTTCATCCTCGACCCGATCGACGGCACGGCCAATTTCTGCGCCGGGCTGCCGCTGTTCGGCACCATGGTGGCCGGGGTGCGCCGGGGCGAGGTCGTCGGCGCAATCATCCACGATCCGGTCGGCGACGACACGGCCACGGCATTGTTGGGGCAGGGGGCCCAGCTGGAGTCGGCCGGCGGCGCCCGCACCCGGCTGCACGTGGCCGAACCCGCGCCGGCGACGGCCATGTCGGGCGCCGTATCCTGGCGCTACATGCCGGAACCCCGCCGCAGCGAGGTCTGCAGCCGGCTGCCGCGGGTGGCGGCTGCTTGGGACTATCGCTGTGCCGCGCACCAATACCGGATGCTGGCGGCCGGGCATTGCCATTTCGCGGTGTACAACCGCCTGCTGCCATGGGACCACGCGCCGGGCTGGCTGCTGCACAGGGAGGCCGGCGGCTATTCCGCCAAGCTGGACGGCACGCCGTACAGCCCGGCGCAGTCCGACGGCGGCCTGATCTGCGCGCCTGACCGGGCCGGCTGGGCCGACCTGCGCGCCACCCTGTTCGCCGAGTTTAGCGGCGCTCGGAGCGCTTAACGGCGGTCCAATGCGCCTCCATTGCGTCCAGGCCCGCATCGGCCGGGGTCAAACCCTCCTGCGCCAGCCGCCGCTCGACCTCGGTAAAGCGGCGGCTGAACTTCGCGTTCGCCTGGCGCAGGCAGGCTTCCGGGTCTAGGCCCAGCTTGCGCGCGAGGTTGGCCGCCACGAACAGCACGTCGCCGACCTCGTCGGCCAGCCGCTGCGGGTCGGCGCCGGGCAACTCGGCCCGCACCTCGGCAATTTCCTCCTCGAGCTTCGCCAAGACCAGAGCGGCATCGGCCCAGTCGAACCCGACGGCTGCAGCCCGGGCCGTGATCTTGAGGGCGCGTGTCAGCGCCGGCATCCCGGCCGGGATGCCGGCGAGCGCCCCGGCCTGCCGCCGGGCCAGCCGTTCCGATCGCTTCTGCTCTTCCCAGCCCACCCCGCCGCCCGGCTGCCCCGAAGGCCAGATGGCGGGATGGCGGCGGATCATCTTGTCGGCAATCGCCCGCGCGACGTCGGCAAACCCGAAATGGCCGGCCTCCTCGGCCATCCGGGCGTGATAGACGACCTGGAACAGCAGATCGCCCAATTCGTCCGGCAGATCTTTCATGTCCCGCCGGGCGACGGCGTCGGCGACCTCGTAAGCCTCGTCGATCGTGTAGGGCGCGATCGTGTCGAAGGTCTGCGCCTGATCCCAGGGGCACCCATCCGCGGCATCGCGCAACCGTGCCATGATTGCGAGCAGGCGGACAATTTCATACTGGGCCGCCGCGGTCACGCCTGGCCCATCGGTCCGATAATGCCAATTATGGAAAGTATCATGGGCTTAGCCTTCGGCCAGCGTCCTCGACGGCACGCGCGCGCCCTCGAGACCGCGGAACTCGACGAACGCGCACATTGCCGCCCATAGATGGTCGCCATAGGTGAAGGCCGCAAATGGCGCGGCGCCCGGCAGCGGCGCGATCTCGGCGTCGGGTCTGGCCTCGTAGAAGAACGGGATCGAGTAGCGCGCGCGGTCCGATCCCAACACGCGATGCCGGGTCGCCTTGATCCGGCCGCCGCTCCAGCGCTCCAGCAGGCCGCCGAAGTTCACCGCCAGCGTGCCCTCTTCCGGCGGCACGTCGATCCAGGCCCCCGATGCGTCCTGCGCCTGCAGCCCGGCCACCCCGTCCTGGGCCAGCAGCGTTAGAAATCCCGAGTCGACGTGCGCCGCGCCGGTCACGGGCCGCCGCTCCCCTGCGTGCATGACCCAGGCGTCCGCCGCACCCTCGAAGGACTCGGGCGTCCGGCGGGGATAGTGGATCAGCCGCAAGGTGGAGATGCCGCCCGCAAACGCCGTGTCGAACTGTGTCTCGGGCAGGCCCAGCCCGCGCGCAACGGCGCGCATCACCATGCGGCCCAACGCCTCCATCCCGTGGTAATATTCCGCCGCCGCCGCTCGCCAGTCTGGCAGGTCGGACTCGCTCGGCCGCGGCGTCGGTTCCTGCAAGGGGTCGTCGCTGGCCACCGCCGGATGGGCGATATCCGGGCCGATATCGATGCCTTCCTTGTAGGTCGCGTTTCCCGGCTGCAGCGGGAACCAGCCGCGGTAGATGTTGGGGTTGCCGGGCACGAACGTGCGCCGGGCCAGCCGGGCGGTCTGCGCCGGGGACAGGGTGAACAGGCGCAGCAATGCCGCGCGGATGGCCGGCGTGGCCGGGACGATCGCCGGCGGGCCGGTGATCGCCATGAACCCCGTTCCTGCCGCGGCTTCCATGATGGCCGCGTCCACCGCGTCCCGCCCCGCGCCGGGCGGCCCGAACAGCGGGGTGATGTTGATAAGCGGGATCATCCGATGCGCGTCCTTGCCAGCCGGTCCTTGCCCAGCACGATGCCCAGGCCGGGTGTTTCGTTCAATGTTAAATGGCTCTCCGCATCGGCACGGCTCGGCCAGCGACGTCCTTGGATGGCGCTCATCGTCAGTGTGCCAGCTTCGCTGGGTCGGGCGAAGTGGCGGAAGGCGGTCAGGGCACCCCGATCACGTAGGCGACGTCCAGCTTTGCAGGCGAGGTTATCTTCTTGGGAGCCGAGATCACCCGGCCGGGGTTCTTGGGGTCGGTCCAACCAACCATTTCGATCAGCCCAGCCTCGAGCAGGTCGACATCGAAGGGAACGCTCGAAGCATCGGCCATCACTGCCCCGCAAGCATGCAGATGGCAGGATTTGTAGTTGTTGAACGGCCGCAGGTTGGTCCCGTTCGGTTCAGTCTGGCGCTCGAGCACCCACTCGACCGTTTGTTGCTCGACCGCCTCTGGGCTGCTTCCGGGCAAGGCCGGGGCGGAGACGTCGAAGCTCACTGCGTTCGGCAACGGCAGATTGAGGTTCTTGAGGAAAAAGTTGACATGAGTTGGATCGAGCACCGTGACCGAAACCTGAACCCTGTCTCCCGGATGCACCGCGAGCGGCAAATCGATCTGTTGGTTGCTGGCCTGGTCCCGCAACCACCACTGCCACCAGGCCTTGGCCGACGACGTCAAGGTGCCGCCCACGGTGGCAGCGATGTGCTGGGTGCCCATCTGTGGCATGGCGATGCTGCCCGAGATGTGGCCGTCCAGCCCGGCCCAGGCGCTGCTGAACCAAGTGCCGTCGGACCACGAACTGCCTTGATGGGCCTCGGGCGGCGGCTCGGCGAGCGGTATGGTCCAGGATCCATAGACCCTGGAACAGAGGTTATCGACCGGCGCACGCAGGACCGCACCCGACCAGTTGCCGCTCTTTTCCCCGATGAACCCTTTCGTCTTGTTGATGTTGACATGCTGCCGCGCCAGCAACGGGACGGTGAAGAACTCCCTCGCCTCACGGGGTGGAGGAACCAGGGCGAAGGGCGGCGACATCAGCGCCTTCCAGTTTGCAAATGCCAGCGGCAGGCGTTCGGCATCGGGCTGCGGTGGCAGCGCGTGCGCCCGCAACTCCTTGTCGCTGGCTTTCAGCGGGTCGAAGTCGGCGAGGGGGCGGGCGCCGAACTGCACGCGATTCTGGAGTTCGGCAAAGATATCCATGCGAAGGCGGGCAGCCGCTTCGGCGGACAATGGGTGCGACATGTCACACCCACTCCAATGCTGCTGCTTCGGCCATCTCGTGAAAAGCCGACACGATTTGGAACGGCGTCGGAGGAGTCGTCGGCGCGGGTGGCGTGGCATCGGCCTTGAGCAGCGCGTGAATTCCTTTAGCCAGCTTCAGACCCGCTTTGGTGTCCGAGTGGTAATGCAGCCCGGCGATCTCCCGGTTGCGGGCGATCCGTTTGGCAAGGGCGAGAAGCGCCTCTTCCTGGGCGGCGAATTTCGGCGGCAGCACGTCTTTCAGCACCAAGTGGATGAGATGGGACTGGGTCGAATGCCCGCTCGGATAGGAGGGGTGGCCCGGCATGAGCGGCGGCATCAACATCGGCGACAGCTCGACGGGGCGTTGGCGTTGATAACGGTTCTTGAAGTGAATCACGACGAAGGTGCTGATCAGGCTGGCGGTGCAGATGAGCCGGTGGGTGGCAGGGTGCGTCACCGGGGTGATCGAGAGAAGGCCGCAGAAATAGCTGATGGTCTCGTTGTTCTGCGCCAGGATCTCGGCCAGGGCGTCGTTGCGCTCAAGCCGGGCGAGCACAGCAAGGTCCCCGAGTTCCTTGGCCGTGTTTGCGATCGGCGGTCCCAATGGGATCGCCGTCCAGTTGAGCTGGGCAAATTGCGTCACCGCGACCCAGCTATACCAGTAGCTGGTCCATTGCTGGGGGTTGGGCTTGCTGCCCGGCGTCGGGTTCGTGACCGGGTTCGTCGGCTTGCCGGGTCCGCTATCGACGAAGGGCCGCCCTGCCCGGTCCGCGAAATACCACCCTGCCGTGTTGTCCTGCTGGCTGGACACGTTTCCTGAGTTCGTCGTGTTGGTGGTGTTCGTCGTGTTGGTCGTATTGGTCGTGTTGGTGGTCACGTGCTGTCTCCTAAAGCGTTGCAGGGTCACTCAGGCAGGCCGGCCGATCGCAGGCGGGCGATCCAGGGATCGAGAATGGGCGGCTGGAAGGGGCAAAGCGGCGCATAAGCGCCAAGCCGAAAGCCTGGCTGGGCGAAGAGCAAGCGGCGCGCGGCGTCAAACGCCTCCGCTTCGCGCCCGAGGGCGGCGAGGCTCGCCGTCAGCAGGCGCAGGTTCGCCACCGCCTGGCAGTTCTGGTCGGCAGCCCGGCGGGCCCAAACCACCGCGTCTTCGAAGCGGCCGGCGACGTAATAGGCCTGCGCCACCAGCGACTCGTGCAGGAACACGTGGGCATCCAGCGGTGAGAGCCGAAGGCCATGTTCGGCATGCTCGATCGCCTGCGCGGCCTGGCCGGTATAACCCAGCATCGCGCTGCTCAAGGCCCAGGCAAGAGCGCAGTTCGGCCCGGCGTCGATTGCTCGGTCGAGAAACACGCGGGCCGCATCGAAATTCCGCAGCAGAAACGCGTTGACGTGGCCAAATATCGCCAGCGCCAGGGCATCGTTGCGGTTGCGTTCGATGGCCGCGTTGGCCGCGCGCGCTGCCTCGGCGGAGTCCGCGCCCGGATCGGACGACCAGCCTTCGCCCACGCGGAAGATCAACGCGTAAGCGATGTAAGTGTGGGCCGTGGCGAAATCCGGGTCGTCGCTCACGGCCTGGTGCAACAGGCTGCGCGCCCGGGAGTGCGAGGCGTAATCCATGCGGAACAAGTAATCGAGCGCCTGCAAGGTCAGGTCGTACGCGTTAAGGTTCTCAGGCGACTGGCGCATGATGCGGCGCAACTCGCGCTCACGGACCTGCGGAGCGATGTGCTTCAGCACCCGGACAGCGAGCCGCGCTTGCAGCTCGAAGAACTCGCTGCGAGATCCCTCGACGATATCGGCACTGAGCACCTGCCCCGTGCCCGTCTCGGTCAATTCCGTGCTGATCCGCACGTGGTCGCCGAGGCACCAGACCGCCCCGTTCAGCACGTAGCGGACTCCGAACTGCCGGCCCACGTCGCGGACATCGACCGTGACGCCCGCGTAGGCAAGGGTCGACGCGCGGGAGATGACGAACAGCTCGCGCAACCCGCCGAGCGCGTGGATGATCTCATCCACGACGCCGGCCGCCATATAGTCGTCAGCCGGGTCGTGCATGACTTTTCGGAACGGCAGGACGGCGATCGACGGCCGCAAATCCTGGTCGCGGAAGGGTGCTTGGCGCGCTGGCCGGCCAAGGCTGCCGATCCGGAGCCCGACCGCACGGACGGGGCGGGAGAGGTTTTTGAGCACCAGGTCACCCAGGGAGTACCGTGGTGGGTCGCTCGAACCCTGCGCCACCTCCTCCGCAACCGCCTGGGTCAGCACGATGTCGCCAGGTTCGGCGTATGCCTGAAGCCGTGCCGCGATGTTCACGCCCTCGCCGAAGATGTCCTCGGCCTCGACGATCGTTTCACAGACGTTCATCCCCATGCGGAACTGTATGCGACGCTCCGGCGTGTCCTGGTTGGCGAAACGGTGCGCCGCCCGCTGGAGCTGGATGGCGCATCGGACACCGTCGGGCATGGTCTCGAACGACGCGAGGAAGCCGTCGCCCGTGTGCTTCACGATCCTGCCGCCATGGTCGGAGATGCACGGTACGAATACGTCGGTCTGCAGCCGCATGGCCCGGCGGTGCGTGTCTTCCTCGTCAGCTTCCATGAGGCGCGTGTAGCCGACGACATCGGCCGCAAGTACCGTCGCCCGTTGTCGCTGTTGCAGCACGTGGGACATTGCTTGCCTATTCCGCGCCGCTGAGTGCTCGGGGCAAAGGCGCCAGCAGCTGCGCCAGGCCGGAGCCCACTCTGTTCCACGCGCGGCTGATGGGTCAAGGACGTTGCTCCCCTGCAACTTAAGTTCGGCCGGCCAGCAGGGGGCAAGGTAGGGGTGGGGCGTTTGCGATAGGTGTGATCTAGCTCACACCTGTCGCTCGTCTTTTAACCGGGCTTTCGCAACTGGCCTTGCGGAGGCTGACAAGGTGTCCCCGCAAGGCCCTTTGGCCGATGACCCGGTTTCAGCGACGAAGCATCACCCCGCCGGCGCGCGCGGCGGCCAGCTCGGCCACCTCGGCCACGTTGCCACGCGTCGCCGCGGCGACGACCGGCGCGGGGGTCACCGCGTTGGTGTAGTACACCCCCGTGCCGGCCGGAACCTCGACCGCGGCGAGGTTGTTGCCCTCGGACTGGGCATAGGCGGCGGTCCCGCCGAGGACGAGGACGGTGGCCAGGAACATGGAACGGACGGTCATGATAGATCCCCTTTTGGTCTCTGCATCCTGGCGCCCAGACCATCTGTGCGCCGAGCCGGACCATGCGCCGGGCGCAGCGGCGGCGGGGTGAACTGGCTCACAGGCCGAAGAATGTTTTGCACGCGGTCCGAACGACCAACGGAGGCTCAGCCCAGGGCGGCCTCGTCCACGAGATCGCGCATCGCCTCGACGTCGAGCAGGCCGATGTGCCGCGGCGACAGCTCGATCCAGCCTATGTCCCGCCAGGCCGCCAGCTGCTTGTTGATCGTCTCCCGCGAGAGCCCGGTCATGCCGCCAAGCTCGCGCTGCGACAGCGCGAACTCGATCTGCAGCCCGTGCCCGACGGGGCGGCCATGCGCCGCCGCCAGCTGGCCGAGCGCCTTGGCCAGGCGCGCCGGCCCGGGCAAGGAGGCGCCGTCCCGCACCTGCTCGGTCGCCTGGCGCAGTCGGCGGCTCAGCACGCCGACGAAGGCGAACATCGCATCGGGCGAGCGCACGAGCGCACCCCGGAACGCCTCGCCCGGCACGGACAACACCTCGCAATCCGAAAGCGCGGTCGCGTCGGCTCCGCGCGACCAGCCGTTCAGGGCCGCAAGCTCTCCGAACAGGCTGCCGGGGCCGCATATCTCGAGCACCACCTCCCTCCCCCCGGTCTCGAGCGAGGACAGCTTGATGAACCCGGACAGCACCACCACCACGGCCCGGCCACCATCGCCGCGCCGGAACAGCAGGTCCCGCTCCGCCGCCTTGACGATCTGTGCCCGTTGCAGGAACACCCGCAGCTCCGCGTCCGGCGCCGCCCCGAAAATGCGGTGCTGCTTGAGGCTGGCCAGTGCCGCCGCCTCGCGCCCCGCGACGGGCTCGATCTTCAGCATGCCAGCTTCGGGCTACAGCCCGGCATCGGCCAGCAGCCGCTCCACCACGATCTTCTGGAACTTGTGCGTCGTATCTTCCATCACCGGGGAGAACACGCTGCCGGCCATCGCGGGCGAGCGGCAGCCGATGTGCAGGCGCTGCACGATGTCGATGTCCTCGCCGTTCACCAGCGCGATCAGGTCCAGCATCTGCTGGCGCGCCGGCTGCAGCTCGGGCGCCATGGCCGCGTCGCCCACGAAGAAGAACTCGAAGCGCTCGACCGTGCGGTCTACCGCGACCGGCTGGATGATGAAGGCATACACGTGGTTGGCGTGCACCCCGATCATCACGTTGGGGAACAGCTCGACGTATTCCGCGCGCCGCAAGGCGTCGCCCTCGAGGCCGGGGAAGGTCGGCAGCAGGCGGTCCGGCGTCGCCGGCGTCGGCGCGAAGTTGCGGCTGCCCACGCCTACGAAGCGCTCGCCGTCGGTGATGTGCAGCGTGTGCTTGACCGACGAGATCGCGTTCAGCTGGGGGTGTACGAACGGCAGGTGGTACCGCTCGACGTAGTTCTCGATCGCCAGCTTCCAATTGGCCTGCAGCTCGAAGCGCAGGCCCCCTCCCCCGCGCAGCAGGTCGAAATCATACGCCGCCCAGCGCTGCCGCAGAGGCGCCAGGTGCTCGGAGAGCGGCGCGGCGCCGGCATCGAGGTTAACGAAGACCAGCGGCCCCCAGGTCTCGCAGCGGATCGGCAACAGGCCATGGGCGGCCGGGTCGAAGCCCGCATGGGTGTTCACCCCAGGGCCGCAGAAGCTCGGCGTGCGGACCAGCGCGCCGTCGAGCGCATAGGCCCAGGCGTGGTAGGGGCACACCACGGTCGGCCGCTCGGCGGGGCTGGCCACCAGCTGCGCGCCGCGATGGCGGCAGATGTTGTGGAACGCCCGGATCACCCCATCGGCGCCATGCACCAGCAGCAACGGCATGCCCGCGATGTCGAGCGGCATCTGGCAGCCCGGCCGCGGCACGTCGCCCGCCACCCCGGCGCACAGCCAGTTGCGGCTGAACGTCAGCGCCCGCTCCGCCTCGAAGAACCCGGCGTCGGTATAGGCGCGGCCCGGCAGCCCGGTCGCCTCGCCCGTGGGCCGGAACAGCCGCGCCCGCACCTCGGGCGTGAGAATGCGGGTCAGCGCCGCGATTTCCGTCATGCGGCCACCTGGGTCAGGCGGGGCGCGCCCAAATGCCGCGCCATCTGCTCGCAATACCACTCGACGAACTTGATCACCCCCGCCTCCAGCGCCGGCGAGTAGGGCCCGGGCATGTATCCGGCCGAGCGCACGCCCAACTGGTTGCGCGCGACCAGGGCGCCGTCCTCGGCGTTGGTCACGGTCCAGACGCGGATCAGGTTCTGCAGGTCGTAATGCTCGCCCTCGACCGCGTCCCGGTCCACCAGCCAGGTCGTGCTGACCACGGTGCGCAGCGGGTCCAGCGGCATCATGCGGACCATGACGGCGTAGTCGCCCAGCGCGTGGTTGAACACCGTGGGATAGTGCACCCAGCGCAACGACCCGATATCGCCGTGCGGCACCCCGCCCAGCAGGCGGGAGACGGCGGGCTTGCCGTCCATGGTGATGGAGCTGGCGCCATGGGTGAAAGGCAGACGGGAGGCGCGGTATTCCGGCCCGTCGGCGATGGCGCAGGGCAGGCCCTCGGCCTCGCGCTGCTCGGTATAGGCGCGGATTTCGGCAGCCGCCGCCGGGTCGGACCAGTCGTAGATGTCGAGGAAGCTGCGCATCAGGTCCCGATGCTCGGTCGCGCAATGGTAGCACTCGCGCGAGTTCTCCATCATCAGCTTCCAATTGCCCTCGACGACCATCTCGTCGCGGTGCGCCACCCGGGCGCGGTCGAGCTGGTGCGGGGCGAGCATGGGCTGGACCGCCTCCGCATAGGGCGCGAAGTCCGGCGGGTCCGCGGCCAGGCAGATGTAGATGGTGCCGGCGAGCGTGCGGAGATGCACCGGGCGCAACCCGTGCTGCGCCCGGTCGAAGTCCTCCGGCATCCACGAGGCATAGGCCAGCGAGCCGTCGAGCCGGTAGGTCCAGCGGTGGTAGGGGCACACGAGGGACTTCGCCTCCCCCCGCTCGGCGTCGCAGATGCGGAAGCCGCGGTGCCGGCAGGTGTTGTAGAAGGCGCGCAACGCCCCGTCCCGCCCGCGCACCACGACGACCGAGGTGGGTCCGACCGCGACCGTCAGATATTGGCCGGGCTGCTCCACCTCGCAGGTGCAGCCGGCGAATAGCCACTGCGTGTGGAAGATCGCCGCCATGTCGAGCGCGAAGATCTCCGGGTCGCCGTAGAAACGGCCGGGCAAGGAGTGGTTGCGGGGTCGGGTCTGCAGCATCTGGACGATATCGGGGTGGCTGGGCATGGCGGGCTCCTCCAACCCCAGCCTAACCCACGGACCCGCGCAAAGAAATGTCGCATCTGTGGTCCGGCACGATAGAGTGCCGGCAATGGCCCGGTTCCTGCTCAAGCACCTGCTGTTCCTGTGCCTCACGCTGGCCGTGGTGTCATTCCTCGTGTTCGTGCTGACCGAGTTCAGCCCGGGCGACGTCGCCCGCAAGATCCTGGGCGCCTATGCGACGCCGGAGCAGGTGGCGATCCTGTCCAAGGAGATGGGCCTCGAGCGGCCGGTGGCGGTGCGCTACCTGGAATACGTGGGCAAGCTGTTCCAGGGCGACCTCGGCTTCTCCACCCGCTACAAGGTGCCGGTCAGCGCCATCGTGTTCGACCGCATGGCCAATACCGGCCTGCTGGCCGCCATCGCCTTCGCCTTCATCGTGCCGCTGTCGATGCTGCTCGGGATCGCCGCAGGCATGCGCGAAAGCTCGGCCCTCGACCGGGCGGTGCTGATGTTCAGCACCGTCACCGCCTCCATTCCCGAGTTTGCCATGGGCGTGTTCCTGGCCAGCATCTTCGTCGTCGGCCTGGGCTGGCTGCCCGGCGCCGCCACGCTGACCCATAGCGGCCAGTGGAGCATCGCCCAGCAGCTGGTGCTGCCGGTGGCGACCATCGTGCTGTTCGACCTGGGCTACCTGGTCAGCATGATCCGCGCCTCGATGGTCGAGGTCATGCAGCGCCCCTATATCCGCACCGCCGCGCTGAAGGGCATGCCGTTCCGCCAGGTGATCCTCGGCCACGCGCTCCGCAACGCCATGATCAACCCGGTCACGGTCATGCTGCTGCAGATAAACTACCTGATCACCGGCGTGGTGGTGGTGGAGACGGTGTTCGCCTACCCCGGCTTCGGCCGCATGATGCTCGAGGCAGCGCTCTACAAGGACATCGCCCTGATCGAAGTGGGCGCGCTGGTCGCAGTGTTCGTGGCCGTGCTGACCCAGGTGCTGGGCGACCTCGCCTACCTCACGCTCGACCCGCGGATCCGCGCCTGATGGCCCCCGATGTGAACCTCGGCGCGCTGGACGCGGCACCCGCCCTGGCCGCCGCGCCGCGCCGCGCGCTGCCGGCCTGGATCGGCGGGCTCGCCAGTTCCGCGCCGGCCATGGCGGGCCTCATGCTGGTCGTGTTCTGGGCGCTGGCGGCCCTGCTCGCGCCCTGGGTCGCGCCTTATGCGCCGAACGCCTCCGACCTGAAGGCGCTCGCGCACCCCACCCCCTCCGCCCAGCACTGGCTCGGTACCGACCACCTGGGCCGGGACATTCTCTCCCGCCTGCTTTGGGGCGCGCGCACTGTGCTCGCGGTAGCGCCCGCGGCCGTGCTCGGCGCCACCGCGCTGGGCTGCATGGTGGGCCTGGTCGCGGGCTACTACCGCGGCTGGGTCGATGTGGTGGTCACCCGCATCAGCGACATCGTGCTGAGCTTCCCGGTGATCATCCTCTACATGATCATCCTGGCCATCTACGGCTCGTCCGCGCTCAACATCGTGCTGGTGATCACCGTCACCAAGGCGCCGATCATCGCCCGCATCGTCCGCGGCATCACGCTCGAGCTGCGCGGGCGCGAATACGTCGCCGCGGCCAAGATGCGCGGCGAGCGGCCGCTCGCCATCATGCTGACCGAAATCCTGCCCAATGCCCGCGGCCCGCTCATCGTCGATGTGTGCCTGCGCATGGGCTACACCATCATCACCATCGGCGTGCTCGGTTTCCTCGGCATCGGCCTGCCGCCGCCCGATCCGGATTGGGGCGGCATGGTCAAGGACACCTACGGCATGATGTCGGTGTGGCCGCACATGTCGCTCATCCCCTGCGCCGCCATCTCGTCCCTGACCATCGGATTCAACCTCCTGGCGGTGGGCTTGCGGGAGATCGGCCTGCGTGATTGAGCCCGGGGTGACTGAGCCCGGGGTGACTGAGCCCGGGGTGGCTTCGCCCGTGCTGGCAGTGGAAGGCGCGCGGGTCTCGTTCTTCCTCCGCGCGGGCGAGGCGAACGTCATCCCCGGGCTGAGCTTCTCGATCGGCCCGGGCGAGGCCTTCGGGCTCGTGGGCGAGTCCGGGTCCGGCAAGTCCACGGTTGCCTTGGCGGTCATGCGCTACCTCGGCCGGGCCGGGCGGCTGACCGCCGGGCGCATCCTGTTCCAGGGGCAGGATATGGCGGGGCTGGACCCGGCCGGACTGCGGCGGGTCCGCGGCCGGCAGATCGCGATGGTGTACCAGGACCCGATGAGCAGCCTGAACCCGGTGATGACCGTCGGGCGGCAGCTGATGGAGGTGCCGGTCCTGCACGAAGGCGCCACCGCCCCCGCGGCGCGGACGCGGGCGCTCGCCACCATGGCCGAGGTCGAACTGCCCGACCCCGCGCGCCTGTTTGACCGTTTTCCGCACCAGCTCTCCGGCGGCCAGCAGCAGCGCATCGTTATCGCCATGGCCCTGATCGCCCGGCCGGCGCTGCTGATCATGGACGAGCCCACGACCGGGCTCGACGTGACCGTCGAGGCCGCCATCCTCGATCTGGTGCGCGGCCTGCGCGCGCGGCACGACACCGCCATCCTGTTCATCAGCCACAACCTCGGCACCGTGGCGCAAATCTGCGACCGGGTCGGCGTGATGTACGGCGGCGAACTGGTCGAGGATGGCCCGGTGCGGACGGTGTTCGGCCGCCCCGCCCACCCCTATGCGCGCGGTCTGCTGGACTGCCTGCCGACCGCCGGCCGCGACAAGCATGGGGCGCCGCTGCGGCCCATCCCCGGCCAGGTAGGCTCGCCGCTGGCGCGGCCGCCGGGCTGCGTTTTCGCGCCGCGCTGCGCCTGGGTGGAACCCGGCCGCTGCACCACCCGGCCCATCCCGCATGTGCCGATCGAGGTCGGGCACGTCGTGCAATGCGTGCGCGCCGCCGAAATCCCGCCCTGGAGCCGGCCCGCCGCCGCCGCCGGCGCGATCGTCCTCGAAGCCGCCGCGCCGCTGCTGACCATCCACGCCCTCGGTAAAACCTATGCGGCGCAAGGCCTGTTCGGGGCCAAGGGCCGGGGCGTGGTCGCGCTCGAGGGCGTCTGCCTCGAGGCGCAGCGGGGCCGCACGCTCGCCATCGTGGGCGAAAGCGGCTGCGGCAAGTCGAGCCTGGCGCGCATCCTCGCCGGGCTGCAGCCCGCCAGCGCCGGGCGGGCGGCGCTCGACGGCATCGAGATCGGCACCCTGGCCGTCGAACGCCGCCCGCCCGCGCTCCGCCGGCGCCTGCAGATGGTGTTCCAGAACCCGGATTCCACGCTCAATCCCAGTCACAGCGTCGGCTACGCCATCGCCCGCACGCTGCGGCGGCTGCAAGGCGTGTCGGCCAAGGAGGCGCGGCGCCGGGTCGGCCCTTTGCTGGAAGCCGTCGAGCTGCCGGCCGCTTTCGCCCGCCGCCTGCCGCACCAGCTCTCCGGCGGGCAGAAGCAGCGTGTGGCGATCGCCCGCGCGCTGGCCGGCGACGCCGAGATCCTGCTGGCCGACGAGCCGGTGTCGGCGCTGGACGTCTCGGTGCAGGCGGCGGTGATCAACCTGCTCTCCCGCCTGCAGGCCACGCGGGGCGCGACGCTCGTGTTCATCTCGCACGACCTGGCCGTGGTGCGGCATCTGGCCGACAGCGTGGCCGTGATGTACCTCGGCCGCGTCGTCGAAGCCGGCCCGGCGGCGCGGGTCTTTGCCGCACCCTGGCACCCCTATACCGAGGCCCTGCTCTCCGCCGCCCCCGAGCCGGACCCGGACGCCCATGGCCGCCGCATCCTGCTCAAGGGCATAATGCCGAGCGCGGTGGACCGCCCGCAGGGCTGCGTGTTCAGCACCCGCTGCCCCCGCCACCTCGGCCCCGTCTGCGACCAGCAGCCGCCGCCGGAACAGGACCTCGACGGGCTGCGGGTGCTCTGCCACATCCCCGGCCCCGCGCTGCTGAAGGCGCAGGCGCCGTCTTAGGCCGGGTTAAGCTTTGGTATCAGCTGCGTTGGTATCAGCTGGCGACGGCCAGGTTCTTCGCGTCGATATAGGCCGTGGGATGCATCTTGAAGCCCTGCACCTTCTTGTCCATAAAGGTCATGGTCGCGCGCCAGACCGGCTGCACGATGGGGCCATCCTCGATCATGATCGCTTCCAGCTTCGCCATCACCGCCCGGCGCCTCTCGACGTCCAGCAGCCCCTCCGCCTCCGCCAGCAGGCGGTCGAACTCCGGGTTGGAATAGCCGGACTCGTTCCAGGAGCCGCCGGTGCGGTAAGCCAGGCTGTAGGTCATGACGCCGAGCGGCCGGTGCGCCCAGGTGGTGAAACCGAAGGGCACCTTGGTCCACACTTCCCAATACTGGGTCGAGGGCAGCACGTTGATCTTGGCGCGGATGCCCGCGTCCTTCCATTGCTCGACCATGGCTTGAACCGCCACCAGCTCCCAGGCTGCCGAGTCGGACGACCGCGCGGCGATCTCGACATCGATGCCGCCGGGGTAGCCGGCTTCGGCCAGCAGCGCCTTCGCCTTGGCCACATCCCGGCCGGGCACGGCCACCTTGGCGTATTCCGGATGCGCCGGGCTGATGTGGTGGTGCTCGCCGGGCTGGCCGAAGCCGCGCTGCGCGATCTGCACGATGACGGCCGGGTCGATGGCAATCCGCATCGCTTGCCGCACGCGCTTGTCGTCAAAGGGCTTCACCGGGCGCATGCGGGCCGTCGCCGTATAGGCCGTCGGCACCTGGTAGAGCTGCAGATGCGGCAGCTGCTTGAGCGCATCGACCTGCGTTACGTCGGCGAAGTAGATGCCGTCCACCTGCTTGGAGGCCAAAGCCCCGATCGCCGCGGCGGCGTCGTCCCCAAGGTCGATGAACTCCAATTGGTCCAGAAAGGGTGCGCCGCCCCAATAGGCCTTGTTCGGCTTGAACATCTGGCGGCGGCTGACCTCGTTTTCGGTCAGGATGAACGGCCCGGTGCCGTTGGCGCCCACCTTGAAGACGCCCTTGTCGGCGGGGTCGAGGATCAGGAAGGGGTAGTGGTAAAGCTGCTCCGGCACCGCCAGGTTCGCCACCTTGCCGTTCAGGCGGACCGTGTAGTCGTCCACCTTCTCGATCGCGTTCGCGGCCCAGAGGCGTGACGACTTCTTGCGTGCGCCCTTGGCGTCAAGCTCGTCGGTTTCGAAGTCCTCCATCAGGAACGACTTCATCAAGCCCAGCACGGACGACCCGGTTTTGGGGTCCATCACCCGGCTGATGTTCCAGACCACGTCGTCGGCATTGAAGCCGCGGCCATTGTGCCACTTCACGTCGCGGCGAAGGCGGAGCGTCCAGGTCTTCAGGTCCTCCGACGCGTCCCACGCCTCGATCAGCGAGGGGCGGGTCACGTTGTCGACGCCGGTGACGGCAAGGTAGTCGAAATGCTGCCGCGCCGAGTTCGAGGACTCCACCCAGCTATAGGTGTGGGGGTTCGACAGGTCCTGGCACCGCATGCCGAGCTTGAGCGTGCCGCCCCGCGGCAGCGCCGCCTGCGCCGCTGCCGGCGCCGTGCCCGTGATGGCATAGGCGGCCACGGCAGACATGCCGAGCAGGGTGGCGCTGCGGAGGAACTCGCGCCGATCGATCCGCGCCTCCGCCAGTTGCTGCTTCAGGACGGGGATGTAAGGATGGCCGGTGTCTGACATGGGGCTTTCTCCGTGGCCGCGGGGCCGCGTCGGCGGCCCGTGCATCCAGCCATTGCGTGGGCACAGCTTCCGCGCCCTGCCCCGTTCCTGTCAAGGAAACGCTGGCGCAGCCCGGCCGGGTCTGACATCGTCGATGAAAGTCGAGCCGAGGAAACGATCATGCGCCACCGCCTTGCCGCGACGATGGCCGTTATGGCCAGCATTTGGCTCGGCCCGGCCGAGGCGCAAACCGCTCCCAAGGTCACCCACTTGGCGGACGAAACCGCGGCGAGCTTCATGTTCGTCGGCAACAGTTTCTTCTACTACAACAACGGCATGCCCGGCTACGTGCAGCGGCTGATGGCCGGAGCGCCCCAAGCCGACGTGCGGCCCTACAACGCAACGATGGTCACCGTCGGCGGGTCCGGCTTCGACTGGCACGACATGGAATCGCTCTTTCGGCCCAAGGCCGTCGGCTACTACGCCTTCAACACGGCCAACGAGATCGTCTTCAACACCCGCAATAAATATTGGGACGCGGTGGTGATGATGGACTGCAGCCAGTGCCCGATCCATCCGACCCTGAGCACGATCTTCACCGAATACGCCCGCACCAACAGCGAAACCGTGCGCAAGCATGGCGCGGAACCCGTGCTGTTTATGTCATGGGCCTATGCCGACAAGCCGGAAATGACGGCGCAGTTGGCCGAGGCCTACACCGTGGCAGGCAATGCCAACAGCGCCCTGGTGATCCCCGCCGGCTTGGCCTTCGCGCGCGCGATCAAGGAGCGGCCGAACCTCGAGCTGTATCAGCCCGATAAGCGCCACCCCACGTTGCTGGGCACATATCTGGGCGCCAGCACGGTCTACGCCGCGCTGTACCGTCGCTCGCCCGAGCAGAACGCCTACACCGCGGGTATCGACCCCGACACGGCGCGCTTCCTGCGCGCGACCGCGTGGAGCACGGTGCAGGCCTATTACGGGACCACGCCGACGCAGTAGGTTTCAGGGTCGGGCCGGGCGCAGGAGCAGGAGCGACGCCGTCGAGGCAAGCGCCAAGCCGGCCGACACCGCCAGCGCGCCGAGCCCGAACTGGTCCAGCAGAAGGCCGAACAGCAGCGGCGCGCCTGCCTGCGCCACGCGCGCCGGCGCGGACAGCAGGCCGGTGCGGTGCCCGTAGCCCGCCGGTCCGAAGAGGGCGAGGGGAAGCGTGCCCTTGGCGATGGTGAGCATACCGTTGCCGGCGCCGTGCAGGACCGCGAACACTGCCGCCGCCGGGCCGCCCAGGAACGCCAGCGCCAACGCACCGGCCGGGTGCAGGACCGTCGCCAGGCGGGCCGAGGCCAATGGGTGCAGGTGCCGTATCACGCCAAACTCCGGTAGCCGGGCCACCACCTGCGCCGGGCCAACCAGGGCGGCTGCGGCGACCGCGCCGGACGCGCTGGCGCCCGCGAGGTGCAGCACCCGCGGCAGGTGCGCGGCCATGCCGGTGCTGATCACCCAGGTTGCCGCAAACACGAAGGCGAGCAGTACCATCGCCCGCCGCGGGGCCGCCCCGGCCGCGACGTCCGGCCCCGCGACGTCCGGGCCCGCGCCGGCGGGCGGCGGCGCGGGCGGAACCAGGAAACGGTTGAGCGGCAGTCCCAACAGCAGATGGAGCGCCGCCCAGACCAGGCACGCGCCTCGCCAACCGATCGTTTCCGTGAGGAATGCCGTGAGCGGCCAGCCGATAGTGCTCGCAAACCCGGCGATCAGCGTGATCCCCGTGATCGCGCTCCGCGCCTCCCGCCCGTACAGCCCGGCCAGGGTGGCGAAGGCGCTGTCGTACAGGCCAAGAGCGATGCCGGCGCCCAACACCAGCCAGGCTCCCGTCAGCAGCACCGGCCCCTGCGCCGACGCCAGCAGCACCAGGCCGGTCGCGAACACCAGGTTGGACCAGCATAGCACGTCCCGCCCGCCGCGCCGGTCGATCCATCGCCCGACCGCCGGCCCGGCCACCGCCGACAGCAGCAGCGCCGCCGAGAATGCCGCAAAGACCGCGGTCTCGGAGAGGCCGAGATCGCGGGCGATGGGCTCGGCGACGATTGCGGGAAGGTAGTAGCTGCTGGCCCAAGCCAAGGTCTGCGTCGTACCGAGCGCCAGGACGATAGGGGTGCGGCCCCGCAAGATCACGGAGGCCGACGGCGCTCGCCGCGGGGGGGCCTGCTCATGATCTCCCCCGGCCAGCGGCAAGCGACCTGGGCTCCGCCTCGATCGGCAACACCCGCTCCAGCGTATGCCCGCCGCGCAGAACCTGTAGCCGAAGCATGCCTTCCAGCGGCCGATTCGCAAGCGCACTGGTCACATCGGCAGAGTGCCGCAAAACCAAGCCATCGATCGAGACCAGGATATCCGTCGGCCGAACACCGCCGCGCTCGGCCGGGCTGCCCGACGCGACGCTGACCACGATCAGTCCGGGCTTGCTGTCCTCACGCAGACGCTCGGCCGGCTTGGTGCGGACGCCGAGCCAGGCCTGTATCGCCGGTTTAGGACATGCAGGCTCCGGCAGAAGGGCAAGCGCGTCCCGATGCGCGGATAAGGCCGCCACAGCCTTCGACGCCAGTGCAGCAAGCGTCCCCAGCGCAGCGGGCGGTGCAGCCAGATCGGCCCGGCCGGGCGCGGGATCGAATACGCAGACCGTGCCAAGCCGGTAGCCGTCCTCGTCCTCGAGGTTCACGCCGGCATAGAAACGCAGGCACGGGCCGGCCTGCACGTCCGGATGGTCGCAAAAGCGCGAGTCGGCCATCGCGTCGGGGACGACCAGCGGACCGGGTTGGGCGATGGTTTGCTCGCAGAAGCTGCCGCGGCGCGGGGTCCGCCGCCAGTCCAGCCCAAACGCGCCCTTGAACCACACCCTGTCATTGTCGACGAGCGACACGGCCGCCATCGGCCGCTGCATGCATAGTGCGGCCTCACGGGCAAGTCGGTCGAACCCGGTCGTCGCCGGGGTGTCCAGGATATGATAGGACCGAAGCGCCGCCAGGCGGGCAACCTCGGCAACAACGTACAAGGGCGGTGGACGCTCGGACGTCAGCATGGCACGGGTGGTAACGTCGAGGCGTCGCAGGCGGTCGGCATTTTAGCAGCTTCCTCGAAGGAAGTTTCCGTAAGGTTAACCCCGGCGCCGATTCCTACAAGCCCAGCTCAGGCCAACCAGGGCGAATCGCTTGAAGAGAGATCACGCTGATTGCCGGAGCAAGGCTTCGAGATAAGCGGTATCCCATGCGGCTGATTTCTGCCTGACCTTGAAGCTGTGTTTGTCCTTTGGCCCTCGCAGGAGGTCCATCGCCATGTGCCGGACGGTGGCCATGTTCTGTGGCCCGGCGCCGGATCGCAGGCGGCCGTGGTCGCCGTCGGTCGTCTCGAAACGGCTGTGGATTTTGGCCCGGGGATCGTCGAGGCAGCGCCTGATCTCGTCGTGTCGAGCAGCAGCAGAATGGCCGTTCCGCGCCGGCCCGCGCGACCCAGGAGATGGTGTTCGACGCGCACGACCGGGCGTTCCGGTTCTTCGGCGGGGTGTGCCGGCGCAGCCTCTACGACAACATGCGCACCGCCGGCGACAGATTGCGACCGTCATGTCCTCGATCATGCGACGGCGTAGCGGTCTGACTTCAGTCATCGAGTGGACTGCTGCCAGGGTTGGGGTGCAGCACCCAAACCCTGGCAGACCGGCGCACCGACACGCTCGAAACTCACCCCACGCCCTTACCGCCGCAGCGGTTTAGTTCAGTCCCCGAACCGTTCAAGCGATTGTCCTGTCAGGCTAACAGCAGCGAGCGGAAAACAGGTGACGCATGGGCGCGCGGCGCTTACGATTTTCCCGTGAACATCCTTGCGCCCGCGAAAGCCCGACTGCCGATCGAGGTGGTCCACGACCTGGTATGCCCCTGGTGCTACCTGGGCGTCCGCCGCCTGTTCCGTACCATGCGCCGACGGCCCGACCTCTTATACGAACTGACCTGGCGGCCGTTCCTGCTCAATCCCGACATGCCCCGCGCCGGCATGACGCGCGCCGATTACGTGATCCGCAAATTCGGCGGCGAAGACCGGGCTCGGCGGCTGTATGCCTCGATCACCGAGATCGGCGACGCCGAGGGCGTCTCGTTCCGCTTCGATCGGATCCGCCGCACGCCGAGCAGCGTGGACGCCCACCGCTTGGTGCGGTGGGCCGCGCATGTCGGGCGCGGCACCGAAGTTGCAGAAGCGCTGTTCGCCGCGCACTTCACCGATGGCTACGACATCGGCGAGCACGGTGTGCTGCGCGCCGTCGCCGCTTCCTGCGGTCTTGACCCGGTCGCCGCCGGCGCCTTCCTCCGCAGCGACGAGGATGTCGACGCCGTCCATGCCGACAACCTTCGCGCGCATCGGCTGGGGATCAACGGGGTGCCCTGCTTCGTCGTCGCAGGCCGCCATGCCATCGCCGGCGCGCAGGAGCCGGAAGTGATCGAGCGGCTGCTGGACGTGGCCGCGGTGGATGCGGCAGAAGAGTAAGCGTTGTTTGTTGTTTAATGTGTTGCGGTCATGGTGCCTTGGCAGGCGCGATGCTTCGGCCGGGCCAATTTAGGAGCTGCTGATGCGCGCCTCACGCTTGACCGCTGTCGTCCTCGGCCTGCTCCCGCTTGCGCCGGCCGTGTGGGCCGCAGATGCCACGCCCGATCAGGCCCGCGTGCTGGAACGGCAGGTGCGCGACTGGATGACCAGCATGGTTGGCCCGTCGGTGAAGCTCTCGGACCGGCCGGTGCAGATCACCCCGGAAGGCGACCACTACAACGTGGCCGTGCCGGTCGGCACCGCCACGGGCGGCAGCCAGCCGATGCTCACCGCCACCGCGCGGATGGTGGATGGCGGGAAGTGGAACATCGACGCGATCCGCTTTCCCTCGCCCACCCAGTTCACGATCGATCTGCCGCAGCCGCCGAAGGAGGGTGACAAATCGTCGATCGGCATGGCTCCGGTCGTCTATAAGGTGACCTTGAAGCAGCAATCCGGCCAAGTGCTCTACGACCCCAGCTACGCTTCGCCCTCGACGCTGAACTCCAGCTTCCAGGGCCTGGATATCCAGGCGAGCGGCACCCAGGTCCAACAGACCAGCCACGTGGACCGAAGCGCCACCACGGGCACCTTGCGCCCGGCCGGCGCGGACCGGGTCGATGTCGTGACCGATGGCACCATCGAGGGCTACACCATCAGCTCGAAAGCCGGCGATGCCGAGCCGCTGAAAATGTCCATGCAGCGCGTCCGCATCACCGGCGAGCTGACCAGCGTGTCCCGCGAGCGCGCCGCCCAGATCCTGCAGGCAATGATCCAGGTTTCCGCCGCGTTGGGCGGTGCGCCGAAGGCCGCCGGCGGGCCGGCCGTGCCGAAGCTCGACGACAAGACGATGCGCACCTTGCTCCAGGCAATGGCCGACTTCGCCTCGGGCATGACCATCGATGAGACGGTCGACAAGCTGGCCGTGAGCTATGGCGATTTCGGCGGCACGGCAAACCAGGCCCGGTTCGGCTTTGCCGCCAAAACGGAACAGGGCATCATCCAAGCCCGCATGGACCTGGGCATGCAGGGCCTGGCGCTGCCCGACCTGCCGCTCGGCGACATGGCGGTTCTGATCCCCAGCAAGATCGCCCTCCGGCCCGTGGTCTCGGGCGTCGCCATGGCCGACCTCATGCGGATCGCGACCAACTCGGGCGACGGCAAGTCGCCGGCGCCGGCCGATATCGCCGCGCTGTTCAACAGGGGCGGCATCAGTGCCGGGCTGGAGAGCTTCCTGATCGACGTGGCCGGCAGCAGCTTCAGCGGCATGGGCAAGCTGCTGTTCACCTCGCCGGAAAAGTTCGCCGGCACCGCACAAGTCACCGCAACCAACTTCGACCTGCTGCAGCAGCAGGTTGCAGCCATGCCAGCCTTGGCCAGTGCCGTGCCGGTGTTCATCTTCGCCAAAGGGATCGGCCGCATGGTCGAGAACCGCATGGTGTGGGACGTCACCTACCGCGATGGGCGGCTGATGGTGAACAATCAGGACCTTACGGCCATGACCGGCGCCTCGGCCCCGCCTCCGGCTCGCGCCAACCCCGGCCCAGCCCGTCCGCAGCAGCCGAACCGGACGCGGTAGCCGTCCTGCCGGGGAAGCACTCAGGCCGCCTTGGCCGCTTCCCCCGCCAGCCGGTTCAAGTTCGACAGGACGTCACGACCCACCCGCATCCGCTCGCCAACCGCCATGTCCCGCACGATGGACAGTTTATGGTCCGGCCGCAGACGGATGCCGCCCTGGCGATGGTTGAGCCAGGCGATCAGCCCGGCCGGGTTTCGAAAGGCATTGCCGCGGAAAGCGATCACCATGCCTTTCGGTCCCGCTTCCAGCTTCTCTACCCCCGCATCCCGGCACATCCGCTTCAAGCCGACCACCTGGAGCAGGTTGTCCACCTCGGGCGGCAAGGGGCCGAAGCGGTCCACCAGCTCGGCCGCCATCGCCTCGCTCTCAGCATCCGACCCAAGGCTGCCGACGCGGCGGTATAGGCCGAGCCGCACCGGCAGGTCCTGCACATACGTCTCTGGAATGAGCACCGGCAGGCCCAACTGGATGTTCGGCGTCCAGTCCCGGTCATCGGCCCGCTTGCGTCCGCGCTCCGCGCGCATCTCGGCCACGGCATCCTCGAGCATCTGCTGATACAGCTCGATCCCGACCTCGCGGATATGGCCGGACTGCTCGTCGCCCAGCAGGTTGCCGGCGCCGCGGATGTCCAGGTCGTGCGACGCCAGCGTGAACCCGGCGCCCAGGTTGTCCAGGGTCTGCATGACGTCGAGCCGCTTCTCCGCCGCGGCGGAGAGGCGGTGGTTGGGCGGCCAGGTCAGGTAGGCATATCCCCGCTGCTTGCTGCGGCCGACCCGGCCCCGTAGCTGATACAGCTGGCCCAGCCCGAACATGTCGGCCCGATGAATGATCAGCGTGTTCACCGCAGGCATGTCCAAGCCGCTCTCGACGATGTTGGTGGACAGCAGGATGTCCCACTTGCCGTCGCCGAACTCGGTCATCACCCGCTCCAGCTCGGTCGGCGCCAGCCTTCCATGCGCCTTGATCATCCGCGCCTCGGGCACGATCTCGCGCAAGCGGTCCGCCATCCGGTCCATGTCCTCGATCCGCGGCACCACGCAGAACACCTGCCCGCCACGGAACCGCTCGCGCTGGATCGCCTCGCGGATCACCACGCCGTCGAACGGCGAGATGAAGGTGCGAACCGCCAACCGGTCCACCGGCGGCGTCGCGATCAGGCTCATCTCGCGCACCCCGGTCAGCGCCAGCTGCAGCGTGCGCGGGATCGGCGTCGCCGTCAGCGTCAGCACGTGCACGTCCGCCTTCAGCTGCTTCAGCTTCTCCTTGTGCGACACGCCGAAATGCTGCTCCTCGTCGACGATCAGCAGCTCGAGGTCGGCAAACTCGATTCCTTTGGCCAACAGCGCATGGGTGCCGACCACGATGTTGATGCTGCCATCGGCCAGGCCGCGCTTGGTCTCCGCCGCCTCCCTGGCGGTGACCATGCGGGAGAGTTGCGCGATCCGCACCGGCAGCCCGGCAAACCGCGCGATGAACGTGCGTGTGTGCTGCCGTGCGAGCAAGGTGGTCGGCACCACCACCGCCACCTGCGCGCCCGCCATCGCGGCGACGAAGGCCGCCCGCAAGGCCACCTCCGTCTTGCCGAACCCCACGTCGCCGCAGATCAGCCGGTCCATGGGCCGGCCCGCGGCCATGTCCTCCAGCACGTCCGCGATGGCGCGCGACTGGTCCTCCGTCTCGGCAAACGGGAAGCGGGCGCAGAACTCGTCCCAGGCGCCTTCGGGCGGCGCGAGCATGACCGCGTCCCGCAAACGCCGGGCGGCGGCGGTGCGGATCAACTCGCCCGCCATGTCGCGGATGCGCTGCTTCATCCGCGCCTTGCGGGTCTGCCACCCGGCGCCGCCCAGCTTGTCGAGCGCCACGCCCGCGGTCTCGCTGCCGAAGCGGGACAGCAGCTCGATGTTCTCCACCGGCAGATAGAGCTTCTCGAGCCCGTCGTAGATCAGCCGCAGGCAGTCGTGCGGCGCCGGGCCCACGCGCAGGGTCTCCAGTCCGTCGTAGCGGCCGATGCCGTATTCCTGGTGCACGACCAGGTCGCCCTCGGCAATCTCGGTGGCCTCGGCGATGAACTGGTCGGCGCGCTTGCGGCGGCGCGGCGGACGGCTGATCCGCTCGCCCAGTAGGTCCTGCTCGCTGACAAGGCTCGTTTGCGCCGCGACGAAGCCGCGTTCGAGGCCGAGCGCGACGACGCCCACCGTCCGCACCGGCAGCGCCTGGCCTTGCTGCCAGGAGTCCACCTGCTCCGCCGGAACGCCGTTTTCCCGCAGTAAATGCGCCAGCCGCTCCCGCGACCCGCGGGTCCAGGCCGCAACGATCGTGCGCCGCCCCTGCCCGGCCCAGGTCGACGCCTGCGCCTTCAACTGCTGAAACACGTTCTCCCCGGTCGCGGCCCCGGCCTTGGTGAACACGGTGCCGGGCCGCCCGCCCGCGTCCACGCCCGCCGCGCCATCGGGCTTGCCATATGGGCTGAGCAGCATGCGCGGCCCGCCCGCCAGCATCGCGTCCCATCCAGCCCGGTCCAGGTACAAGCGGCCGGGCGGCATCGGGCGATACGGCACCTCCCCGTCGCGCGGCACCGTCCTTCGCGCCTCCGCGTGGTCCGCGATCATCTCCAGCCGGCTTTCCAGCACCTCCTCGGACTGGTGGTCCAGGCTCACCGAGGTGTCGGGCAGGTAGTCCGGCAGGGTGTCCATGCCGTCATGGAACAGCGGCACCCAATGCTCGATGCCGGGATAGCGGCGGCCATCCGAAACCGCTTGATACAGCGGGTCGCTGGCCGCCCCCGGCCCGAACAGCTCGCGCCAGCCCTCGCGGAAGCGGGTGACGCTCGCCGGGTCGAGCGGCACTTCGGACACCGGTCGCAGCACCAGCACTTGCAGCTTGCCTGTGCTCCGCTGCGACGACGGGTCGAACCGGCGCAGGCTCTCGACGGTGTCGCCGAATAGATCGAGGCGCACCGGGTCCGGCTCGCCTGCGGGGTAGATGTCGATGATGCCGCCGCGGGTGGCGTACTCGCCGGGCTCCATCACGGTCCCGGCCCGGCCGTAGCCGTTCGCCTCGAGGAAGGCGACGATCGCCTCGGGCGGCGACACCCCGCCGGCCCGCACCACCATGCTGGCGCCCTGGAAAGCCGGGCGCGGCGGCACGCGCTGCACGAGTGCGTTCACCGTGGTTAGCACCAGCCGCGGCCTGTCGCCGCGCTCCAGCAGCCGCGCCAAGGTGGCGATGCGCTCCGAAACCAGCTCGGGATTGGGCGAGACGCGGTCGTACGGCAGGCAATCCCAGGCCGGGAAGCGCAGCACCTCGAGCTCTGGCGCAAAGAAGGCCAGCGCCTCCGAAAGCCGGGCCATGCGGTTGTCGTCCCGCGCCACATGCAGCACGCTGCCGGCATGCTCGGCCCGGCGACGGGCGAGCAGCAGCGCATCGAACCCCTCGGGCGCGCCGTAGATCGTGGCCGTCATCGGGAACGCCCCTCGCCCGCCTCGGCCGCGCGGCGCATCGCGCGCAGCATGGGCGTGTCCACCTCGGGCGGGATCGGCTGCCGCCCCGTCAGCCAATCGGCGAGCATGGCGTCCGGCATGTCCATCACCGCTTCGACGTCGTCCAGTTCCGCCGCCGTGAAGCCCGCCAGGCGCGCGCGCACGAAGCCGCCGATCAGGATGTCGTTCTCATAGGTGCCGCGATGCGTCGCGCGGAACAGGATGCGGCGGCGCCGCGCGTCGGTGTGTTGCAAGCGGAAGGGCTCTTTCGGCTGCTCGGGCGCTTTCATATAAGCCCCGGCTCCCCCACTGTCAGCCCGTGGATGCAACCTTGCTGCCCCTGCTCGAACCCCTGACCTCGCTGCGCGGCGTGGGGCCGGCGCTTGCGGAAAAGCTCGCCCGGGTGGCTGGCGGCAGCCGCGTGCTCGACCTGCTGTTCCACATGCCCGAAGGCTACGTGGACCGCCGCAACGCGCCGCCGATCGCGCAAGCCGAGGCCGGCACCGTCGCCACCCTGCAGATCGAGGTCGTCGGCATCGAGGAGCCGGAGCGGGGCAGCGCGCGGCCTTGGCGGGTGATTGTCCGGGACCGGACGGGGTTTGCCGAGATCGCCTATTTCGGGCGCCGCCCGCCGCCGCTGTTCCAGAAAGGCGCCCATCTCGCGGTGTCCGGCAAGATCGAGACCTTCTCCGGCCGGGTGCAGATGAAAACCCCCGACCGCGTCGCGCCGCTCGACCGCTTTGGCGACCTGGCCGGCCTCGAGCCGATCTGGCCGTTGACCGCCGGGCTGTTCCCGGGCCAGGTCCGCGCGGCCATGCAGCGTGCGCTGGCCCTGGTGCCCGAACTGCCGGAGTGGCACGACCCAGCGCTGCTGCGGCGGGAGCGCTGGCCGGGATTCCGCGAGGCCCTGCTGGCGGTGCAAGCGCCCCCGGACATGCCCGGCGACCTGCCCCGCGCGCGCCTCGCCTATGACGAACTGCTGGCCCATCAGGTGGCGATGGCCTGGATGCGGCAGCGGGAACGCCGGCGGCCCGGGCGCCCGATCCAGGGCAACGGAACGTTGCGGGCGGAGGCGCTGGCGCGGTTCGGCCACCAGCCCACGCCCTCTCAGTTGCAAGCCCTGGCCGAGATCGACGCCGACCTCGCCGCCCCGCGCCGCATGCTGCGCCTGCTGCAAGGCGACGTGGGTTCCGGCAAGACCCTGGTGGCGCTGCTGGCGATGCTGAGCGCGGCCGAGGCGGGGCGCCAGGCGGCGCTGATGGCGCCCACCGAGGTGCTCGCCAAGCAGCACCACCGCACCCTCTCCGCGCTCTCGCCCATTCCGGTGGTGCTGCTGGCCGGGTCGGTGAAGGGCGCGGAGCGGCGGGACGCGCTGCTGGACGTCGCCGAGGGGCGGGCCCGCATGGTCGTCGGCACGCATGCCTTGTTCCAGGAGGCGGTGCAGTATGCCGACCTCGCCCTCGCGGTCATCGACGAGCAGCACCGCTTCGGCGTGGACCAGCGGCTGATGCTCGGCGGCAAGGGCGAACGCACGGACGTGCTGGTGATGACGGCGACGCCGATCCCGCGCACCTTGCTGCTCACGCAATGGAACGAGATGGAGGTGAGCCGCCTCTCGGGCAAGCCCGGCGGCCGCCGGCCGATCCGCACCACCATCCACTCGCTCGCCACCCTGGCCGACATCATCGACGGCATCGGCCGCGCGCTGGATCGCGGCGAGCAGGTCTATTGGGTGTGCCCGATGGTGTCCGAGAGCGAGCTGATCGACCTTGCCGCCGCCGAGGCCCGGTTTGCCGTGCTCTACGACCGCTTCCCCGGCCGGGTCGGCCTGGCGCACGGGCAGCAGGACGCGACGGCGCGCGACGCCGCTTTGGCCGATTTCGCCGCCGGCCGCTTGCGCCTGCTGGTGGCGACCACCGTGATCGAGGTGGGCCTGGACGTGCCGCAGGCTACCATCATGGTGATCGAGCATGCCGAGCGGTTCGGGCTGGCGCAGCTGCATCAGCTCCGCGGCCGGGTCGGGCGCGGCCGGCAGCAGAGCTATTGCCTGCTGCTGCACGAGGACGGGCTGACCGACAGCATGCGCCGGCGGCTGACCTTGCTGCGCGATACCGAAGACGGCTTCGTGATCGCCGACGAGGACTTCCGGCTTCGCGGCGGCGGCGACCTGCTCGGCAAGCGCCAAAGCGGCCTGCCCGGCTACAGGATCGCCGATCCCGACCAGCACGAGCGCCTGCTGCAGATCGCCAGCGCCGACGCGGCGGTGCTGCTGGACCGCGACCCCGGCCTGAAAACCCCCCGTGGCCAGGCCCTGCGCCCGCTGATGCGCATATTCGGCCGCGCGGAGGCGGTGCAGACCCTCGGCGCGGGATAAGGTTTGACCTCGGCCCGGCCGGGCGCACATCCTTCGGCCATGAACCCGACCCGCAGAACCGTCCTCGCCGGCGCCGCCCTCGCCGGCGCCGCTCTGGCCCGCCCCGCCCTCGCCCGCCCCGCTCTGGCCCGCCCCGCTCTCGCCCAGGGCGACCGCGCCCATGTGCTGCGCTTCATCCCGCAGGCGGACGTGACGGTGCTCGACCCCCTGGGCACCACCGCCTACCCCACCCGCAACCACGGCCACATGTGCTGGGACACGCTGTACGGCATCGACTCCGCCTTCCGGCCGCAGCCGCAACTGGCCGAGGGCCACGTGGTCGAAGACGACGGCAAGCGCTGGACCTTCACGCTCCGCGATGGGCCGACCTTCCATGACGGCGAGAAGATCAGGGCCGCCGACGCGGTCGCCTCCATCCGGCGCTGGATGGCGCGGGACACGCATGGGCAGACGCTGGCCGCCCGGCTGGACGAAATCCGCCCGCTCGACGACCGGCGGTTCGAGATCCGCCTGAAGCGCCCGTTCGGGCTGATGCTGGATGCGCTCGGCAAGGCGTCGTCCTATCCCTGCTTCATCTATCCCGAACGGTTCGCCGTCCAGGACCCGGCCAAGCCATTCACCGAGGTGGTCGGCTCCGGCCCCTACCGCTTCGTCGCGGGCGAGCGCGTCTCCGGCGCGCAGATCGTATATCGCCGGTTCGAGCAGTATGTGCCGACGCCGGTGGGCACGCCCGACATGGTGGCCGGGCCGAAGCTCGCTTTGTTCGAGCGCATGGAATGGAAGGTCATCCCCGACCCGGCGACATCGGCCGCCGCCATGCAGGCGGGCGAGCTGGACTGGTGGGAGGTGGTGGACCCCGACCTCAACCCCTTGCTGGCGCGGGCGCGCGACGTGAAGCTCGACCGCATCGACGGCGGCGGCACCTATGCCAGCCTGCGGTTCAACCACCTGCACCCGCCTTTCGATGACCCGGCGGTACGGCGGGCGCTGCTCTCCCTGGTCAACCAAGCCGACTTCATGGCGGCGGTGGGCGGCAGCAACCAGGATAAGTGGCGGGACGGCGTGGGCGCTTTCCCAGTGGCGAGCCCACTCGCCTCCGATGCCGGGCTCGCGGCGCTGACCGGCCCGCGCGACAAGGCGGGCACCCGCGCCGCCATCGCCGCCGCCGGCCAGGCGGGCGCCAAGGTCGTCGCCCTGCACGCCACCGATGTGAGCAACCAGAAGGCCTTGATGTCCGTCGGCGTCGACATGCTGCAACAGGCGGGATTTGCCGTGGACGACGCGACTAGCGATTGGGGCACGCTGCTGCAGCGCCGGCAGAACCGCGGCGCCCCCGCGCAGGGCGGCTGGAACGCGCTCGTCGTGCTGCTGAGCGGCATGGAGCTGACCACCCCGGCCGGGCACCTGCTGCTGCGCGGCAACGGCGGCGACGCCTGGTTCGGCTGGCCGAGCGCGCCCAAGCTGGAGGCCTTGCGCGAGGCCTGGTTCGACGCGCCGGACCTGGACGCGCAGAAGCGGCTGGGCCGCGACATCCAGGCCCAGTTTTTCCAGGACGTGCCCTACATCCCGCTCGGCCAGTACTTCACCGACTCCGCCTACCAGCGCAGCCTGACCGGCTTCCGCCGCGGCATCCCGCTGCCGCTCAACGTCAAACGGGGCTGATCAGGGCTTGGCGGCCGCGATCGCCTTACGAATGACGTCGTAGGCGGCCTCGCGGCCGGCCCAGCCCGTGACCTTCACCCATTTGCCGGGCTCGAGGTCCTTGTAACGTGTGAAGAAGTGCTCGATGGCCTGCCGGGTGATCGCCGGCAGGTCCTCGACGGCCTGCACCGTCGTGTACTGGGTGTGGATCTTGTCGTGCGGGACGCAGATGATCTTCTCGTCTTGGCCGCTCTCGTCCTCCATTTGCAGCATGCCGATCGGGCGCGCGCGGATGACGGCGCCGGGCACCATGGCGGCGGGGGCCAGCACGAGCGCGTCAGCCGGGTCGCCATCGTCGGCGAGGGTGCCGGGAATGAAGCCGTAGGCGGCGGGATAGGCCATGGGCGTGAACAGGAAGCGATCGACGAAGATCGCCCCGCTATCCTTGTCGATCTCGTACTTGACCTGGCTCCCCTGCGGGATCTCGATCAACACGTTGATGTCGGTGGGCGCGTCCTTGCCCGGGGGTATCTTGGCGATGTCCATGCTCTGTCCTAACCTGCCGCTCGCGATGCGGCGGACCATAGCCGCCCGCGGTTGCCGTGCCAACGCGACACGCGCCTGTAGCTCAGTTGGTTAGAGCGGGCCGCTCATAACGGCTTGGTCGCAGGTTCGAGTCCTGCCGGGCGCATCGCGTTGCTCTCGCAGCCGCCGCCCACTACATACGTCAACCCCGCCGCGTGGAGCCGTTCGATGGCCGCTTACCAATATGTCTATGTGATGAAGGACGTGACCAAGGCCTTTCCGGGCGGGCGCGAAGTGTTCAAGGGCATCACCCTCTCCTTCCTGCCCGGCGTGAAGATTGGCGTTCTGGGCGTCAATGGCGCGGGTAAGTCCACCCTGCTCAAGATCATGGCCGGGATCGAGACCGAATACGGCGGCGAAGCCTGGGCGGCGGAAGGCGTGCGCGTCGGCTACCTCGAGCAGGAGCCGAAGCTCGACGACAGCAAGTCGGTCGCCGAAAACGTCATGATGGCCTTCGGCCCGCTGATGGCGGCGCTGAACCGCTTCAACGCGATCAGCGAAGATTTCGCCGAGCCGATGGACGACGACAAGATGACGGCGCTGCTGGCCGAGCAGGCCGAGCTGCAGGAGACCATCGACGCCGAGGACGGCTGGGACCTCGACCGCCGCATCGAGATCGCGCTCGACGCGCTGCGCTGCCCGCCGCCGGACGTCAACGTCGCGCGGCTCTCGGGCGGCGAGCGGCGGCGGGTGGCCCTGTGCCGGCTGCTGCTGGAGAAGCCCGACCTGCTGCTGCTGGACGAGCCGACCAACCATCTGGACGCCGAAAGCGTCGCCTGGCTCGAGCGCACCCTGCGCGACTTCGCGGGCACCGTCATGATCGTGACCCACGACCGCTACTTCCTGGACAACGTGACCAATTGGATTCTCGAGATCGAGCGCGGCCGCGGCTATCCGTTCGAGGGCAACTACTCCTCCTGGCTGGCGCAGAAGCGCAAGCGGCTGCAGCAGGAGGAGAAGGAGGAGAGCGCCCGGCAGCGCGCTTTGGCCGCCGAGGAGGAGTGGATCCAGAGCAGTCCGCGCGCCCGGCAGACCAAGAGCCGCGCCCGGATCGCGAAATACGAGGAGATGCTGCACGAGAGCCAGGAGCGGCAGACGGGGGTGGCGGAGATCGTTATTCCGCCGGGTCCCCGCCTGGGCGGGCTGGTGATCGAGGCCGACAAGGTCCGCAAGGCCTACGGCAATCGGCTGCTGATGGACGAGCTGGACTTCAAGCTGCCGCCTGGCGGCATCGTGGGGGTGATCGGCCCCAACGGCGCCGGCAAGACCACCCTGTTCCGCATGATCACCGGCCAGGAAACTGCCGATGGCGGCGCGCTGCGGGTGGGCGACACCGTCAAGCTGGGCTATGTAGACCAGTCGCGCGACAGCCTGGACGGCAGCAAATCGGTGTGGGAGGAAATCAGCGGCGGCACGGACGTGATCTACCTTGGCAAGCGGGCCGTGCCCTCCCGGGCCTATGTCGGCGCCTTCAACTTCAAGGGCTCCGACCAGCAGAAGAAGGTCGGCATCCTCTCCGGCGGCGAGCGCAACCGGGTGCACCTGGCCAAGATGCTGAAGTCGGAGAGCAACGTGATCCTGCTCGACGAGCCGACCAACGACCTCGACGTGGACACCTTGCGGGCGCTGGAGGGGGCGCTCTCCGAATTCGCCGGCTGCGCCGTCATCATCAGCCATGACCGCTGGTTCCTGGATCGGCTGGCGACGCACATTCTGGCGTTCGAGGGGGACAGCCACGTCGAGTGGTTCGAGGGCAATTTCCAGGCCTACGAAGAGGATAAGCGACGTCGACTCGGCGCGGACAGCACGGAGCCGCACCGGATCAAGTACCGCCCGCTCGCCCGCTGAGCCGCCGGCCGCGTTGAGCCCGGCCTGGGCCATCCGCACGGGCCGGCTGATGCTGACCCCGGTCGGCTGGCGGGACCTGCCGGACTTGCGTGCCTTGAAGGGCGATCCCGGGGTCTATGCGCAGATGCTCGGGGGCGTGCGCAGCCCGGCCCAGGTCGCGGCCGAGCTGGCCGAGGACGCGGCGTTCTGGGCCAGGCGCGGCGTAGGCATGTGGATCGTTCGCGAAAACGACGTGGCGGAAAACGACGGGGCGGAAAACGACGGGGCGATCGGCCTCACGGGCCTGCACACGCGGCCGGATGGGCGGGGCGACGCGCTGCGCTTCGCCTTCCGCCCGGCCGCCCGGGGCCGCGGCATGGCCCGGGAAGCCGCAGGAGCCGCGCTGCGCTTTGCCCATGAGCGGGCGGGGCTGAACCGGGTGGTCGCCGTCGCGCGCGAGGCCAACCTGGGCTCGCGCACGGTGCTGGGTGCGATCGGCATGCGCGAATGCCAGCGGTTCGAGCGCGACGGCGAACCGCTGGTCGTCTACGAGAGCCTCCGCTAAGCTCCGGCCTGCTGACGCATGGCCGCAAGCAAGGCGTCCACGTTGTTGTTGTTGCGGGATAGATAGGCTGCGTAATCCGCCCGCTGGGTCAGGCGGAGGCTCGTGCCCTCGGCCACGACGTCGACGATCTTTGGCCGGCCGGTGCTGGTGCCGACCACCCATTGCACGTTATTGGGTTGCTGGTTCGGCCGCCGGATGACGGTGCCGACCACCGACTCGCCCTCGCGCTGGCTCGTGGTGGTCGGGGTGAAGCTGATGCCCTGGAACTCGCCCATCTTGGACGAGATGTTGTTGATGAGCACGGCGTGGAACAACTGCACGAAGCGGGCCTGCTGCTCGGGCGAGGCGGTGCGCCAGAAGCGGCCAAGGCAGAAGCGGGCGATGTTGGCGATATCGACCGACTCCTCGATCAGCGGCGCCAGCCGCCGCCGCTTCTCGTCCAGCGATCCCGGGCCGTTCACGACGGCCGACATTGCGTTGCCGAGGCTGACGATAAAGCCGGTCGCATCCCCGCCGCCCTGCGCCCAGGCGGAAGGCCCGGCGGCCAACAAAGCGGCGGACGCGACGGAGTAAGCGAGCAAAGCGCGGCGAGTGAGCATATCGGATATTGCCTTCGGTCTAGCGGTTGAACCAGGCGGGAACGGTGGCCCGGTTGTCGTTGCGTGTGGTGTCGATCGTGGATTGCCGGTTCTGCCGGTATAGGCTGCGGAACGTAGCATAGGGGTCGAGCGCGGTGCGCTTCACCTCATCGACCGGGTCGAGCACGCGCTCGCGCGCGTCCACCGCACCCACGCCGTAGCGGGCGAAGCCCAGCGCGGTGCTGCCGCCGAACGTGGCATAGGTCAGCGGGTCGAGCGCGATGTTGCCCACGAAGCCGCCGGCGTCGCGCGGATTGCTCGGGCCGAGGATCGGCAGGAACAGGAACGGCCCTTCCCCCACGCCCCAGAGCGCCATCGTCACGCCGAAGTCGGTATCATGGACGGGGTAGCCCCACCCGGCGGCGACATCGAACAAGCCGCCGACGCCCGCAGTGGTGTTGATCAGGAACCGCATCAGCGTGTCCCCGGCGCGGCGGGGCTTGGCCTGCAGCACGTCGTTGGAGAAGATGATCGGGCTCGACAGATTGGCGAGCACGTTGTGGATCGGCCGGCGCACCGCGCCTGGCACCGCGGAGCGGTATGCCACCGCCACCGGGCGGAGCACGTAGGTGTCGAGCCCGTCATTGATCCTGTAGAAGAAGCGATTGGCCGGTTCGCCCGGGTCGTTGTTCTGCCGGAACTCGTCCATCGCTTCCTGATCGCCAGGGGGCGGACGCGTGGCGCAGGCTCCGAGCGAGAGGAGCGCCGCGGCCAGCAGGAGGCGAGGGATAACCAGACGCATTGTGTGCCCTTGTCGGTCTGACGTCCCATGTTATCGCGCCAACGTATGAACACAACGTTGCCGTCGCACATGGCGTTGTGCTGAAGCCGCTCTATATTACCGGACTGCAGCCGCATGTTGCACGATCACGACTTGGATAGCAGGACAATGAACCAGATCGCCCCCCAGCCGCCGCAGCCCGAACCGCCGATCGCCACGCTCGAGCGGTGGCTGACCGGCCCGCGTTTCGCCGCGATCCCGGCGCGGGCCGCGGCCTCGCCCACACCCGCGCTGTCCTTCGAGTTCTTCCCGCCGAAGAACGAAGCGCTCGAGACCCAGCTTTGGGCCTGCATCCGCCGGCTCGAGCCGCTCGCGCCCCGCTTCGTTAGCGTGACCTACGGCGCCGGCGGCACGACGCAGGCCCGCACGCACGCGACCGTCGCCCGCATCGTCAGCGAGACCGGCCTCACGCCGGCCGCGCACTTGACCTGCGTGGGCGCGCCCCGCGGCGAGGTGGACGACGTGGCCCGGGAATACTGGGACGCCGGCGTGCGTCATATCGTGGCACTGCGGGGCGACGCGCCGCCGGGCGAGGAATACCAGCCCCATGCGGGCGGCTACGCCTATGCCGCCGACCTGGTGGCTGGGCTGAAGCGGGTGGCGGATTTCGAGATCTCGGTCGCCGCCTACCCCGAGACCCACCCGACCGCGCTGAACGCCGACCATGACCTCGACAACCTCAAGCGTAAGCTCGACGCCGGCGCCACCCGGGCGATCACCCAATATTTCTTCGAAGGGGAGGTATTTCTGCGCTTCCTGGACCGCGCGCTCGCGGCCGGGATCACGGCGCCGGTCGTGCCGGGGATCATGCCGGTGTCCAACTACACCCAGGCCGCGAAGTTCAGCGCCATGTGCGGCGCGAGTATGCCGGACTGGATGGGGCCGCTGTTCCAGGGCACCGAGGCCGACGCCGAGACGCGGCGCATGATCGCCGCCATCGTCGCCGCCGAGCAGGTCCGGCTGCTGCAGGCCAACGGCGTCGACGAGTTCCACTTTTACACCTTGAACCGGCCGGACCTGACCTATGCCATCGCCCACCTGCTCGGCGTCAGGGCCGCAGCGCCAGCCGGCGGTACACCGGCCGCAACAGGAACGGGCTGAGAAACAGCGGGAACTGGCATAGGCCGAAGAACAACACCACACGGGGATCGGTCGAGGCCGGCAGCACGGCCAGGAACAGCGCCATGTTGCGGTTGCCGCTCATCAGCCCGGCCGTGGCGGCGGCGCGCGCGCCCAGCGGCAGGAAAATCAAGGACGTTGCCAGGTTCAGGCCGTAATCCACGAGGAATGCAGCAATCAGCGCCTGCGCGACCCAGGCAGGGTCGGCGTCGATGCGCGGCCCCAACCCGTCCATGACCGCGAACCCGTAGAACACGACCAGCCAGACCAGCAGCCCGTCCACTGCATCGCCGTACGCCGCGAGCCGCGCCGGGCCGATCAAGCGGCGGAGCGCCAGGGACAGCAGGGTCGGCAGGCCGACGACCAGCAGCAGCCGCGTCATGAACGCGGCGGGGCCGATCGAGAGATCGATGCCTAGCAGCCACAAGGCCAAAGGCGGCGCGGTCAGCGGCACCAGCGCCGTCGTGGCGAGCGCGCCGATGAGGGCCAACTCGGGGTCCAGCCCGACCATGCGGGCGAAGGCAGGGGACGAGGTGGCCGCACAGCCGGTGGCGAAGATCACCACACCGTCGGCGATGCCCCGGTCGAGCCCGAGCGGCAGCACGATCAGCCAGGCCAGCACCGGCGAGGCGACCAGCTGGAACGCCACGATCCCCGCCAGCCGCCCGGGCCGGCGCAGGTGCGCGACGGTGCCCGGCAGGTCGACCCGCAGCAGCACGAGCGTCATCATGCACAGCACGATCGGGGTCACGAGGCCGCGGAAGGCGGCGGCGAGCGGGGGCGAGAGCACGCCGCCGAAGATGCCGATGGCCAGCAGCACGGAGCCGCGGCGGCCCGAGAGGGCCAGCAAGGAAACCAGCGGGTTGGCCACGTTCGCGACGCGTTCTATATGCCGGGGGTGACGCATCGCATTCTCCCAGCATGACCGATTACCTCGTCCGCTTGAACCCCGAGCAGCGGCTAGCCGTCGAAACTGTGGATGGCCCGGTGCTGGTGCTGGCCGGCGCCGGCACCGGCAAAACCCGCGTGCTGACCACCCGATTCGCGCATATCCTGCTTACCGCACGTGCCGCGCCGGGCCAGGTGCTCGCGGTGACGTTCACCAACAAGGCGGCCCGCGAGATGCGCGAGCGGGTGGGCGCGATCCTCGACCGGCCGGCGGAGGGGCTTTGGCTCGGCACCTTCCACGCGCTCTGCGCCCGCATGCTGCGGCGGCACGCGCCGCTGGTCGGGCTGACCTCGGGCTTTACGATCCTCGACACCGACGACCAGCTTCGCGTGCTCAAGCAGATCATGGAGGCGGCGCATATCGACCCGAAGCGCTGGGCCCCGCCCGCGCTGATGGGCATGATCCAGCGCTGGAAGGACCGCGGCCAGACGCCGGACCGGGTGACCCCGGCCGAGGAGGGCGACTTCGCCGGCGGCCAGTCCCGCACGCTCTACGCCGCCTACCAGGATCGTCTGCGGCAGCTGAACACCGCCGATTTCGGCGACCTGATGCTGCACATGACGGAGATCCTGCGCGCGCACGCGGACGTGCTGGCCGAGTATCACCGGCGGTTCCGCTACATTCTGGTGGATGAATACCAAGATACCAACGTCGTCCAGTACCTCTGGCTGCGGCTGCTGGCGCAAGGGCACAAGAACATCTGCTGCGTGGGCGATGACGATCAGTCGATCTATTCGTGGCGCGGCGCCGAGGTGGAGAACATACTTCGCTTCGAGAAGGACTTTCCCGGCGCCCACATCGTCCGTTTGGAGAGCAACTACCGCTCTACCGCGCCGATCCTGGCCGCGGCGGCCGGGCTGATCGCCCATAACGAGGGCCGCCTGGGCAAGACGCTGCGACCCGGCCGCAACGACTCCGGCGGCGAGAAGGTGGCGGTGGTGAGCCTGTGGGATTCCGACGAGGAGGCCCGCATGGTGGGCGAGCGCGTCGAGGCCCTCCGCCGCGAAGGCGAGTCGCTGGGCGAGATGGCGATCCTGGTCCGCACCAGCGCCCAGACCCGTGCCTTCGAGGAGCGCATGATCACCCTGGGCATCCCGTACCGCGTCGTGGGCGGGCTGCGCTTCTACGAACGGGCCGAAATCCGCGACGCCATCGCCTACATGCGCGTGCTGCACCAGCCTTCCGACGATCTGGCGTTCGAGCGCATCATCAACTTGCCCCGCCGCGGCGTGGGCGAGGTGGCGATGCGGACCATGCAGGTCGCCGCCCGCGAGCAGGGCATCCCGCTGGCGCGCGCGGCCGCCCAGCTCACCACCAATGGCGGCCTCAAAGGCAAGGTGCGGGAAGCGCTTGCCGAGTTCTTCCAGGGCGTCGCGCGCTGGCGGGAGGCCCTGCCGCGCGATGGGCACGTGCTGGTGGTCGCGACGCTGCTGGAGGAGAGCGGCTATACCGCCATGTGGCAGCAGGACAAGTCGCCCGACGCGCCGGGGCGGCTCGACAACCTCAAGGAGCTGGTCCGCGCGCTGGCGGATTTCGAGACGCTGGGCGGCTTCCTGGAACACGTCTCGCTGGTGATGGAGAACGACCAGAATGCCGAGGGCGAGCGGGTCAGCATGATGACCTTGCACGCGGCCAAGGGATTGGAGTTCGACACGGTGTTCCTGCCGGGCTGGGAGGAAGGCCTGTTCCCGAGCCAGCGCACGCTCGACGAAGGCGGGCTGAAGGGGCTGGAGGAGGAGCGGCGGCTGGCCTATGTCGGCCTGACGCGGGCGCGACGCCGGGCGATCGTGAGCTACGCGGCCAACCGGCGGCTCTACGCCAACTGGCAGAGCAGCATCCCCAGCCGGTTCGTCGAGGAACTGCCCGACGCGCATGTGGACCGCGCGGGGTCCGCGGCCCTGGCCCGGCAGGCGATGGTCTCCGCCCCGAGCGTGTTCCTCTCCGGCCCGCTCACCGCCCGCCGCCCCGCCGAGCCCGGCGCCTGGGAAGCGGCGGCACGGCCAGCTCGCAGCGACACGATCCCGGTGGGATCGCGGGTGTTCCACCAGAAGTTCGGCTACGGCCAGGTGCTCGAGGTGGACGACGACCGGCTGGAGGTCATGTTCGAAAAGGCCGGGCAGAAGCGGCTGCTGGACCGCTTCGTCGAGCGGGCGTGAAGGGGATCGCCAAGCGCCGGGCCGGACCGTTGGAGACGGTTTGGGTCGAGGTGCCGGAGAGCGCGCTCGAAGCCTACGAAGCGGCAATCGGCACCGCATGCGAGACGGTCGGCTTCTTCTTCGCCGACGAGGCAAGGGGGATATGGCGCGTGGAAGGCGTGCGCAGCGTCGTGGCCGATGACGGCGCGCTCGAGGCGGCGCTGTCCCTAGCGGCGGCGGCGAGCGGGGTTGGGGCCCCGCTTCACCGCGAGCCGGTGGAGGCCGAAGGCTGGTTGGCGCGGACCCAGGCAGCATTTCCGGACCAGCAGGTCGGGCGGCGCTTCCTGGTGCGCGGCACGCACGGGCCAAAGGCGCGCAGCCCCGGACGGATCGTGCTGACCCTGGATGCGGGGATGGCGTTTGGCTCCGGCGAGCACGGCTCCACGCGGGGCTGCCTGCGCGCGCTCGAGCACGTGGCCCGGCGGCACCCGCGCCGCATGCTGGATCTCGGCACGGGGTCCGGCATCCTAGCCATGGCGGCCGCGTTGCTGCTGCACCGCGGCGTGCTGGCCTCCGATATTGAGCCATGGTCCGTGCGCGTCACGCGGGACAATGCCGCGGTCAATGGGGTGAGCCGGCTCGTGCGGCCCGTGCTGGCGAACGGGTGGCGCGGCCGCCGCATCCACCGGGCCGCGCCGTACGATCTCGTCTTCGCCAACATCCTCGCCCGCCCGTTGTGCCGTATGGCTCGCGACCTGGCCGCACATCTGGCGCCAGGCGGCACCGCGATCCTCGCCGGCCTGCTCGACAATCAGCGCCGCCTGGTACTGGCGGCGCATCGGCGGCAGGGCCTAGTGTTGGTCCGCACGTTGCACGAGGGGGCCTGGGCCACCCTTGTGCTGCGCAAGCGGTAGGGTCAGGCGCGACGCGTGCGGGCGAACTTCGGGTCGAACACCAAGCTCAGCTCCGAGCGGTTCAGCCCGATATCGGCCAGTTCGCGGTCACTCAGCATCGATAGCTCGTCGAGCACGGCCCGGCGACGCGACATCGCGATCAGAGCCGACACGGCACGGCCCAGGCGCTGCCCGAACAGGGCGATGGCGGAGGGGCGCGCATCGGCGACGGTGCCGTCAGTGCCCTGGACCGGGATCGCCCGGTAGGTCAGGCTGTCGGACATGAGGAGCGCGATCTGCTCCTTGGCAAGCGGGGCGTTCATCAATCAGGATCCAATTCCAATCATCTGCCGCTCCGTCCGGACCAGCGCCGCAAGCGCAGCATCCCCGTGGCGACCACCGGAATATGGGCCTCCACCACTTATGCTGCATGTGCTAACAAACCGATCCTGTCCTGCGCCTGAAGCATGGATCATCACGAAGCTATGTGAATTGTGAAGAGACTATGAACGAGACAGCCGAACGGTTGGCGGCAGTGCGGACGGCCATGGCAGCGGCGGGGCTGCACGGGTTCATCGTCCCCCGCGCGGACGAGCACCTGGGCGAATACGTCCCGCCCGGCGCGGAACGCCTGGCCTGGCTCACCGGCTTCACCGGCAGCGCCGGCCTGGCGGTGGTGCTGGCCGACCGGGCGGCGGTGTTCACCGACGGACGATACGTGCTGCAGCTTTCCGTGCAGACCGACCCGGCCCTGTTCGAGCCGAAGCACGTCGTCGACACCCCTGCCCCGGCCTGGATCGCCGCCCACGCCCCGGCCGGCGCACGGATCGGCTACGACCCGCTGCTCGTCAGCGAGGACGGCCTCGCGCGCTATAACGAGGCCGGGCTGACTTTGGTGGAAGCCGATCCGAACCCGGTGGACATCGCTTGGCACGACCGGCCGCCACCCCCGGACGCCCCGGCCGTGCCGCACGGTTTGCAGTATGCGGGCCGGACTTCGGCGGAGAAACGGGCCGAGGTGGCCGCGGCGCTGCGCACGGCCGGGCAGGATGCCGCGATCGTCACCGACCCCGCCTCGATCGCCTGGCTGCTGAACATCCGCGGCGCCGACGTCGGCTACACGCCCTTCGCGCTCGGCTTCCTCCTCATGCGTGCCGACGAGACCGCGACGCTGTTCATGGACGCGGGGAAACTCCCCGCAGACACGCGCCACTGGCTGGGCAACGCGGTGGCGGTGCAGGACCGGGCGGCGCTGGCGCCGGCGCTCGCGGGGCTTGCCGGCAAGCACGTCCGGGTGGATGGCGCGGGCGCGCCCGCGTGGTTCGCGCAGCGGCTCCGCGCCGCGGGCGCCAGCGTCGTGGACGGCGCCGACCCCTGCGCGCTGCCCAAGGCCTGCAAGAACGCGACCGAGCAGGCCGGCGCCCGCGCCGCGCACCTGCGGGACGCCGTGGCCGTCTGCCGGTTCCTGCACTGGCTCGTTGCGGCGGCGCCGGGCGGCATCACGACAGAGATGGCGGCCGCCGAGCGCCTGCTAGCGTTCCGGGCGGAGTCGCCCGCGTTCCGCGGCGAGAGCTTCCCCGCGATCTCCGGTGCGGGCGAGCATGGCGCCATCATCCATTACCGCGCGACGGCCGCCTCCGACCGGCCGCTCCAGCCCAACGAGGCCTACCTGATCGACAGCGGCGCGCAGTACCTCGACGGCACCACCGACGTCACCCGCACGGTCTGGACCGGCCCGGGACCGGCCAGCGCCGAATTGCGCGACCGCACGACCCGCGTGCTCCAGGGCCACATCGCCATCGCAACCGCCGTCTTCCCCCAGGGCGTATGCGGCCCGCATCTGGATGCGTTCGCCCGCCGCGCCCTGTGGCAGGCCGGGCTCGACTACGATCACGGCACCGGGCACGGCGTCGGCAGCTATCTTTCGGTGCATGAGGGCCCGGCCAGCCTGTCCCGCACCGGGCGCATGGTGCCGCTGGCCGCGGGCATGATCCTCTCCGACGAACCCGGCTTCTACCAGCCCGGCGCCTATGGCATCCGGCTGGAGAACCTGCTGCTGGTCCGCCCGGCCGAGCTGCCCGGGGCCAAGAAGCCGTTCCTGGCGTTCGAGGTGCTCACCCTCGCCCCCTTCGACCGCCGCCTGATCGAGCCATCGATGCTGGCGCCCGCCGAGCGGCAGTGGCTCGACGCCTACCATGCTCGCGTGCTGGCCGAAGTCGGGCCTGCGCTGGACGCCGCCGCCCAGGCCTGGCTCTCGCGCGCCTGCCGGCCGTCAGATCATCTTTAGCACCACAAAGCCGAACACGATTCCCAACGCGGTGACTGTCGTCACCAGGGTCAGCCGCTGCTCGATGAAGGCGCGCACCGGGGTGCCGAACCGCCGCAGCAGGAACGCCAGCAGGAAGAACCGCGCACCCCGGGTAACGACGCTGGCGGCGACGAACACGCCGAAGTTGAAGTGTGCGAGGCCGGAAGTGATTGTAACGATTTTGTAAGGGATCGGGGTCAGCCCTTTGATCAGGATCACCCAGAGCCCGTATTCCCGGAAACGCGCCACGAAGGCGTCGGCCGCCGCCTCGTAATGGTAGAAGCGGATCAGCGGCCCGGCCACGGAATCGTATAGCCCGTAGCCGATCCAGTATCCCAGGATTCCGCCGGCGACGCTGGCCAGGGTGCAGATCAGCGCCAGGCGATAGGCGCGATCCGGCCGGGCCAGGGCCATCGGCACCAGCAGCGCATCGGGCGGCACCGGGAAGAAGCTGCTTTCGGCGAAGCTGACCACCGCCAGCCAAAGCGGGGCGCGCCGGCTGGCGGCAAGGGCGAGGACGCGATCGTATAAACGGCGGAGCATGCGGCTGCCATGCCACGCCTGGCCGCCCGGTTCAATCACCGCTGCTTCCGCCCGAGGGGTCCCGCGGCTAAGGTGAAGCCACACCGCACGGGACCGAACGATGCGCCGCACCTTAAGCCTTTGCCTGGCGACCCTCATCCTGGCCGCGCCCGGCGCCGCCTTCGCCCAGGCCAGCACCCTGCCGCCGCACGCCTGGCTGTTCGGCACCTGGACCGGCGGCATCTTCCCCGCGCCGCCCAACGTGTCGTCCCAGGCCTGCCTGTCGCAGCCGGTCGTCATTTTCACGCGCGACCTGGTCATGCGCGCAACCCTGACCGAGCAGCTGCTGACCCAGCGTGAGATCGAAACCGCGCGGGCGGCGCCGCAGGGCGCGGAGTTCCGCTTCGCCGCCGCGCGCGCGGCACCCGGCCTGCTGGGCGGCGGCCTGCGCGGCATCGGCTTCGGCTGCGAGTCGCCGGACGTCCTGCACGTCCAGCGCCGGGGCGAGAACGAAATCGCCTTCCCGGGCTGCGCCGACTTCCCCAACCCGCTTGTCCGCTGCCACACCCGCTAGAGCGCGATCCGTGCTGATAGGCGCACGGTTCGCGCTCTAGCCTTTGTTTTACGAGCATGTTCATCCGACGGGTGATCCCGTGGGGTCGGATCATGCTCTCGCTACGCCGGCAGGGTGACCGTGGCCCGGACCCCGCCGCCGGCCCGGTTGGCCAGGGTCACGTCGCCGCCGTGCGCGCGCAGGATGTTGCGGGTGATTGGCAGGCCCAGCCCGGTGCCGCCGGTCTCCCGGTTGCGGCTGCCCTCCAGGCGCCGGAACGGCTCGAACACCCGTTCCAGCTCCTCCGGCGGAATGCCCGGACCCGCGTCGTCCACCTGCACCGCGAGAACCCCCTCGGCCGCCCGCTCCAGCACCACGTGGGCGCTGCCGCCATAGGCCATGGCATTGCCGACCAGGTTGGCGATGGCGCGCTTCAGGGCCACTGGCCGGGCCTGAACCGGCAGGTGCTCGGGTCCGGCATAGCTGAGCTGGGCGGCGCTGGCCGGTCGCGCATCGGCCGCCTCGTCGAGCACGGTCCGCAGCAAGGCCGCCAGGTCGAGCCGCACCGCCGGCTCGCTGCCCGCGACGTCGCGGCCGAAGGCCAGGGTGGCCGCGACCATCGACTCCAGCTCATCGAGGTCGGCCAGCATCTTGCGGCGCTGCTCCTCGTCCTCCATCCACTCCGCCCGCAGCTTCAGCCGGGTGATCGGCGTGCGCAGGTCATGCCCGATCGCCGTCAGTAGGAAGGTGCGGTCGGCCACGAATCGGCGGATGCGGCCGGCCATGGTGTTGAACGCCGCCGCCGCGGCGGCCACCTCGGCCGGGCCGCTCTCCGGCAGCGGCGGCGCGTTCACGTCCCGGCCCAGCCGCTCCGCCGCCTCGCCCAGCAGCCGCATCGGCGCGGTCAGGCGCCGCACCGCCCAGAGGCTGAGCCCGGCGGCCACGAGGGTCATCAGCCCGAATGCGACGAGGAACGTCCAGGAATGCCAGGGCCGCGACGTCGGCGCCTCGGTCCGCACCACGAGCCAGCGGTCGTCCGGCGCCTGCAGCGCGACCAGCAGCATGTGCCCGCTGCGGAAGTCGCCGCGAACCATGCTCGCGCGGTAGCGCAGTGGCGCCGGCACGGTGCCGTTGCCCAGATAGGGGCGGATCAGCCGCTGCACCTCCGGCGCCGCCGAGGGCAGCTCCTCTCGCGGCGGCCCGGCCTCGATGCTGGCCTGCAGGCCCGGCTCCAGGTCCCGCACCATCGCCACCCAGGCGTCGGGCTGCATCACCATGGTGCGGTATAGCGTAACGATGCGCGCGCCCAGGTCCCGCGCGGCGGCCAGGCGCTGCAGCTCCAGCCGGTCCATCGCGTGGATCAGCAGGCCCGCCCCCTGCACCGCGACCAGGCCGAGCAGCAGCACCAGCGCGGTGCGCCCGGCCAGGCTGCGCGGCGCGAGCCTCATTCCCGTTCCACCGTGGCGGCCAGCACGTAGCCGCCGCTGCGCACGGTCTTGATCAGCTGCGTCCCCGGCCCCTCGCCCCCCAGCTTGCGGCGCAACCGGCTGATGGCGACGTCGATGGCGCGGTCGAACGGCCCGGCCTGCCGCCCGCGCAGCAGGTCCAGCAGCATGTCGCGGGTGAGCACCTGGTTGGCGCGCTCCACCAGCGCGGCCAGCAGGTCGTATTCGCCGCCGGTGAGGGTAACCTCCACGCCGTCCAGGCTCGAGAGGCGGCGCCGGGCCGGCTCCAGCCGCCAATCGGCGAAGCGATAGGCCGCCGGCGCCTCCTGCTTGCGCGCGCCAAGCTCGGTGGTGCGGCGCAGCACGGCCCGGATGCGGGCCAGCAGCTCCCTCGGATTGAACGGCTTGGGCAAATAGTCGTCGGCGCCGAGTTCCAGGCCAATGATGCGGTCGGTCTCCTCGCCCATCGCGGTCAGCATGACGATGGGCACGTCCGACAGGCCGCGCAGCCAGCGCGCGAGGTCGAGGCCGCTCTCGCCGGGCAGCATCAGGTCCAGGATGACCAGATGGAAGTGCCCCGCGGACCAGGCGCGCCTTGCCTCCCGCCCATCCCGCGCCGCAGTGACGCGCAGGCCGTGCCGCTCGAGGAACCGCGCCAGCAGGTCGCGGATTTCCCGATCGTCGTCGATCAGCAGGATATGGGGCGAGACCTCCATGGCCGCAGCATACCGGGGCGGGGTGCATCTCGACAGGGGGCGGGCAAGGGTGCTGAAAGCGGCGGTATGCCGTTCCCCCACCCTCCCCCGGCGATGCGGGCCGCGCTCGACGCCCTCGTGGCCGGCGACCCCAGGCTGGCCGTGATCGAGACGGGCGCGGGGCCCCTGCCCTGGCGCGTGCGGCCGCGCGGCTTCCCCGGGCTGCTGCAGGCCGTGGTGGCGCAGCAGATCAGCAACCAAGCCGCGTCCGCCATCTGGCGCCGGCTGGTGGCGCTGCCCGGCGCGCTGCTGCCCGACGGTCTGCTGGCGCTCTCCGACGAGGCGCTGCGCGGCGCCGGCCTGTCCCGCCCCAAGGTCGCCCATGCCCGCAGCCTGGCGGCGGCGTTCCTGGACGGGCGCCTGTCCGACCCGGTCCTGGCGGCGCTGGACGACAACGGCGCGCTGGCCGCGATCACCGCCGTGCGAGGGCTGGGGCCCTGGACGGCGGAGGTCTACCTGTTGTTCGCGCTCCAACGCCAGGACGTGTTTCCGGCCGGCGACATCGCGGTGGCGGGCGCGGCTGCGCACCTGCTCGGCCTCGCCGCGCGGCCGGAGCCGAAGGCGTTGCGCGCCATCGCCGAAGCGTGGCGGCCCAGCCGGGCGCTCGCCGCCCGGCTGCTATGGCACCATTGGCGGCACCTGACGGGGCGGCCCAGCATGGACGACGGTTCGATGGACGACGGTTCAATGGGCGACGGTCCGATGGACGACGGTCGGGGCGCGGAGGCTTAGGCGGGGATGGTGGATCAAAGGACGGCGCTGCTGCGCTCGATGCTGCCGCTGGGCGGGCGGGGCCTGGAGATCGGGCCGGGCTACAACCCCCTCGTGCCCAAGGCGGAGGGGTACCGCGTCGAGACGGCCGACTACACCGATGCGGACGGGCTGCGCGCGAAATACCTGGGCAACCCGCATGTCGATACCGCGCGGATCGAGGCGGTCGACCATGTGCTGGACGGCAGCCGCACGCTGGCGGACGCCGTAGGGCAGCCCGCTTCGTTCGACTACCTGGTCGCGTCGCACGTCATCGAACATACGCCGGACATGCTGGGCTTCCTGCAATCCTGCGAGGCGCTGCTGGCCCCCGGCGGCGTGCTGCTCCTGGCTGTCCCCGACAAGCGGCACTGCTTCGATGTGCTGCAGCCGCTGACCAGTACCGGCGCCGTGCTGCAGGCCCATCTCGACCGGCGGACCCGGCCGACGCCGGGCGCCGTGTTCGACGACGTGGCCTACAACGCCGTCCGCGGCGCCTCGATCGGCTGGCTCGCCTCGAACACGACGCCGCTGCGGTTCTTCGCGCCGCTGCACGCGGCAGCGGCGGCCTTCGACGCCGCGCGCCGGTCGCCCGAATACCGTGACGTCCATGTCTGGCGTTTCGTGCCCTCCAGCTTCCGGCTGATCGCGCAGGACCTGCACGCCATTGGCGAGCTCGGGGTGCGGGAAGCCCTGTTCCACGACAGCGTCGGCAACGAGTTCTACGTCACCCTGTCCGCCTCGGCTAAAGGCTGCCCCCTGGACCGCATGACCTTGGCCCGGCGCGCACTGGCGGAGCACGCGACGATCGCCCTGGGCGAGTTGCCCGGCTGACCGGCCGGGCAACGTCACCAAGCCGCAAAGAGGGCGGCTTCGATGCCGGCCGCCTGCCGGTCCCAGCCATATCGCTCGCGCGCCTCCTCCCGCGCCCGCGGCGCGATGTCGGCGCGATGGCCATCCAGGTCGCGCAGAACCTCGTGCAGGTTCGCCTCCCAGGCATGCGCCGCCGCGAGCCAGCCGTTCCGGCCGGGCCGGATGACGCCGCGATAGGCATGGGTGGGCGAGGCGACGGTCAGCGCGCCGGCGATCGCCGCCTCGAACCACTTGAGTTCGGACTTGCAGTTGGTGAACGGATTGTCCTGCAGCGGCACCAGATTGACCTCGACGGCGCCGATCTCGCGCTGGAGGTTGAGGAAGTCCTGCAACGGCAACGTCTCTATGCGGTGGCGGTGGCGGGCGAGCTCGGGACCCGGCTCCAGGAATCCGACCACCCTGAGCCAAATCGATCCGTCCCTGTCCATGAGCCGGGCAAGCTCGGCCGAGACCAGGCCGAAATCCCGGTCGTGGGAGGGAGAGCCGCTGAAATAGGCGAGGTGGGTCCGATCGTCCCGGGCCCAGTGACCGGCTTCCTTGGCGGCCCAGATCCGGTCGGAAACGTCCTGCTGCTCACGGTTGAGGGCATTCGGGATGACCCGGGCGGGCTTGGCCGACCAGGATGCGGCGCGGTCGGCGAGATATTGGTTGGTGACGACCGCCCCGTCGCACAGGGCATAGGTGGCGCCGACGCGGCCGACATAGGCGAACCAGTAGTCCCATGTCGCCGCGCTGCACATGTCCTGGTCGAGCGTGTCCACGAGCAGATGGACGTACGCGGGATCGAAGACGAGGTCGTCCACGTCGAACAGGATGCGGCGGTTCCGCGCGCGGGCCTGGGCCGCAAGGCGGGCGACACGGTCGTTGTAGAGCGAGTTGCGGCAGAGCACGAGCACGTCGCACGCGTCCAGCACATCGCCCATGCGATCCAGCTCGGCTTCGGTGAACCATGCGGCCGCCGCCTTGCCGCGGGGGCGCGCGCCAAGCGACTGCGCGACGTTGTACGCGCGATAGCGGAACGTGCTCGTATCGGGGACGGCATAGTAATAAGCCGCCCGCGGCGAGCCGCGCATCATCATGGCCATGCGGTCGTCGAACGAGACATCCCAAGGCGGCTGATAGGCGACGGGCTCGACCGTGCCGCAATACACAAGCCTATGCCCCGGCCCAGGCGGCCAAACGGTCCAGCGCCGGCGCCATGGAGACCGCCCAGTCCGTCTCGAAGCGGTTTTGGGCGAAGTTGGCGAGGCAAGCCGGCCGGTCCGCGGCGAGCGCCTTGCCCGCCCGGAGTGCCGCGACCAGGGAGCGCACATCGGGATCGGCGCAGAGGATGTTGCGCGAGTAGCGGTCCAGGTCGCGTTTGACGCCGAAGCGGTTGGTGACGACCACCGCGCCGCTCGATGCGAGGTCGAGCGGCGGGTAGCTCGGGTGCGGCGTGTACATCAGGCAGAGCCCGAGTTCCATGCGGCGAACGAAGGCGAGGTAATCGGGCCACGGCATCGGCCCGGGAAACAGTGCTCGGGCGCCGCGCGGCAGCGATAGCGGCTCCGCGCCGTGCCCGGCGAAGTGGAAATCCCACTCGGCCGGGTCGAGCACGCCCTCCTCGATCGCACCGCAGAGCGCCTCCAGGCCGCGGAAATACAGGTTCCGGGCGTTGTTGGGCCGGGCGTAGAAGAAAAAGTTCCGCTTGCCGCCAAGGAGCTGGGCTTGCTTCGCGAGGGGTGCGCTTTTGGGAAAGGCCGGCTCGAACGCGGTGGCATGGGGCGCCAAGCCCTCCGCCGCCATGTGGTCATGCAGCAGGTGGGAATTGACGATATAGAGGAGACTGGGATCGGCAAGGGTCTCCGCACAGCGGAGATGGTCGTCGCCGAGCGGATAGAACATCCGCTCGTCCTCCTGCAGCAGGTAAGCGATGCTGGCGCGGGGGACGGATTGACGGGTTGCCCAGGTCGTCCACCAGGATGTGGTCAGGAACAGGTCGTCGGGCGCGGTCGGGACGTCGCGTCCGGCGGGAGACGAGGGCGCGTGGACGAAGTCGATGTTCCCGCTCCAAGGCACGCCATGGGTGCTCAGCACCTCGCCCACATTGGCGACGTCGGGCGGCTCGGTCCGCGTGACCAGGCGTAGCCCGGCCCCCACGCGCCGCGCAGTGAGCGCGGCCAGGATGAGGGCCGTGCCGACCCCGCCATACAGGCTGCCGGTGTTGATGCTGTCCGTGACGACGGTCAGGCGGCGGCCGCCCGCGTTTGGGGCGGCATAGACCGGCAGGGCCGCCAGAGCGGGGAAGCGCCGGGCGAGCAGGACGCCTGCGGTCAGCGGTGGCTCTTTCGCAGCGGCTTCGTCGGGCTCGGGCGCCATCGTTCGCCCGGTTGGCGGGATCTCTGCCGGAGCGGCCGGAGGGTGTGGGGCCTCGGGCGATGCCGAGGGTTCCGCCAGGCGAAGCAACGGCCGCCCATCCTGCTCGCTGCCATGGGCCAGCGCGTGCAGGAAGGCGCCGCCGGGCTCCGACGCGGCCTGGGGATGGCGGTCCAGATAGGCGCGGACCTGGAAATCGGGGCCGGGGTCGCGCCCCTCCGGGCCACCGCGCCAGGCATAATGCAGCGCGGGCGGGATGCCGCTCCCGGCCACATCCGGGTTCGACGCGTCATACCACCCGGCATCGAACAGCGGCGATGCGGCGACCAGGGCGGCCTGTGCGGCGGCGTCCTGGCGCGCGCGCAGGCGGCGCGGCAACTGGAGCGTCGCCGCCCACCACAGCACGCGCGGCCCGGACCGGGCCGCGCGGCGCAACGGCGGCGGCAGCGCCCGCACGCCCCGGCGTAGCAGGGCCGTCGCCCGCCAGGCCGTCGAGCTTAGTATCGCCTGGTGTTCCGAACGGGCGGTCTCCAAAGCCCGGCGGAGCGCCGCCGCCGCCGCCGTGGCCTGCGCCCGTTCCGCCCCCGCCCGCTCGGCCCCCGCCCGCTCGGCTTCGGCAGCGGCGGCGGCCAAAGCATCTGCCCTCGACCGAGCGTCCGCCGCCTCGGCCTGCGCGGCCCCAAGGGCCGCCGCAGCGCTGCGTTGCACGACCGCAAGTTCGGTTTGCGCCGCACCGAGGTCCGCCCGCAGGCCGCCCGCTTCGGCCTGCGCCGTTGCCAAATCGGCGGCGACGTGCGCCAGCGCGGCTTCCGCCGCCTCCGCCCGGCCGCGCTGGCGCCGTTCATCCTCGGCCTGCGCCGCCGCCATTTCGCGGGCCTGGGCCACCGCCGCTTCGAACCCCGCCTGCGCCCGCGCCACCCCCGCCTGCGCCCGCGCCACCTCCGACTCCAGCGCGGCGGCGCGAAGCTCATGCTCGTGCTGCTGGGCGGATTGGCCGGCCCGGCTCGCCGCTACTCGCACCTCCCCCTGCCAGCGCTCGCCCAGGAACGCGAATCGCTCGCGGACGGCGTTGGCCGTCGTGTCCGCCAGCAAGGCGAGCGACCGCACCCCGTCGCTGGCCGCCGCGCCCACCGCCAGCACCCCAAGCCCGTGCCCGTGCAGAAACTCGAACGACGGATAGCGTTGGGCCAGCTCGGCCCATAGGCGCCAGACCCCGAACCCACGCTCCCGGACGTTGGTATCATGAAACAGCACGACCGCCCGCTCGGACAGCTTCGGCGTCCACGAGTCGAAGTCATGGCGGACGGCGTCATACGTGTGCAGGCCGTCGATATGCAGCAGATCGATCGAACCGTCGGGAACATAGTCCAACGCGGCGTCGAACGTGCAGCGCATCAGCTCGGAGAACCCGGCGTAGCGCAGGTCGTGGAAGCCGCGAAGCTCGGCGTAGATCTCCTCCCCATAGAACCCGGCGTGCTCGTCGCCCTGCCACGTATCGACGGCCAGACACCGGCAATCGAGCTTCGCGCGCTGGACGGCCTCGCAGAACGCCGAGTACGACACGCCGTTATAGGCGCCGAGCTCGACGATGGACCGCGGGCGGGCCGCCGCGACGATCCAATGCGCAAAGGGAACATGCGTGACCCAGGCGCTTGGCGTGCCAGCGCGGGACGCAGGCCAGAACAGCGGGTCCAGCGCTTCGGTCCATAGCGGCCGAACCAGGTCGCCCCCCGCCCTCTCGGCCGCACTCACCAATGGCTCCTGCATTGTCGCCCCATACCGCTCGCCAACGCTGTAGAGAGGCGGAACGCGGTGGGCAACCACGTTGCGCGGCGCGGAACCTTGCCAGTGAGCACCCCATGCGTTCTGGACGACTGGCCGCGACGCACGGCCCCGTGCTAGCAGGCCTGCATGGGAGGACTCTCGTTTGCCGTTGCGCGTGTACCGCGATTGGCTCGCCGGGTGCTTGGCTGGGCCGCTACTCGGCAACTCGGCCCGCAAATCCGTCGACGCATGGCCAAACGACGGATGGCGGCAATGCTGCTCGGATCCGGACTCTGGGAGCCCGCTTGGTACCGCTCGCAACCCGGCGTACCAGACGACCCCGGCCTCGATGCGATGCGGCACTTTCTGCTGACCGGCGCCATGCGGGGGCTGCAGCCGAACCCGTTGTTCGATCCGGCCTGGTATGCGCGCCGGGTTGCCGGGCTCGCAACCGAGGACGCGCTCGACCACTATCTCCACGCCGGCATCGCGATCGGGCTCGCACCCCACCCGCTGTTCGATCCGGTCTGGTACGCCGCCCGCTACCCGGACTCGGCCGTGAACCCTCTAGCCCATTTCCTGGCCCACGGCCCAACCGGCGCCTTCGATCCGCATCCCTTGTTCGACGCCGGCTGGTACCAGCGATCGTACAAGCAGGCCCACGAGGGCAACCCTCTCCTCCACTACCTCGAGCAGGGCCCGATGGGGCACGTGAGGCCAAACCCCTTGTTCGATACCGCCTGGTACGTGGATCGCCACCCTGCTGCCGCCGCATTTCGGACGCCGCTCGACCACTATCTGCAGCATCCCGGCCTCGATCCCAATCCGGGGTTCGATGCGCGATGGTATGAACAGCGGCCCGGTGTCGCAGGCAACCTCCTCGCCGACTACATCCATCGTGGCGAGGCCGCCGGGCTGTCGCCTTCCGCCAACTTCGATCCGCTTTTCTACGTGCGGACCAACCCGGACGCGCAAGCCGAAGGAGCGTTGGCGCACTATTTGCGCGTCGGCGCCGCGGCACATCGGCCGACGAGCGAGCGTCAGCGCGACCAGCAGGCGCAGGCGCAAGCCAGATCGCTCGGCTTGGACCTGCCGCCGCCCAAGCTGCGGGTCTGCATCGGGCTGGTCACGTTCGACAACCCGCCCGCGCAGTTGCGCCGCGCCATCGCCAGCGCCCAAACCGCGGCCCGGCAGGCTACCTGCGCCCTCTCGGTGCTGCTTGTCGACAATGGCGGTGCGGCGAGCGAGGCCGTGCAGGACATGGTGCTGCAACCGGCGCTGTCCTCGCACGGCAATGTCGGGTTTGGCACGGCGCAGAACCGCTTGATGGAACAGGCCTTCGATGACGGCGCCGACGTGTTCATCGCGCTCAATCCGGACAGCGCGATGCACCCTGGCTGCCTCAGCGCGATGCTGCGGATGCACGTGGCCGCGCGCGGCTGCGCCGTCATCGAGGCCCTGCAATTTCCCGACGAGCACCCTAAGCCCTACGACCGCTTCGACTTCGAGACGCCTTGGGCATCGGGCGCCTGCCTGCTGATCCCGCGCCGGGTTCATATGGCCTTGGGCGGGTTCGATGACCGCTTCTTCATGTATTGTGAGGACGTCGATCTGTCCTGGCGCGCCCGGGCCGCTGGGTTCCAAGTCAAAACCTGCGCCCCCGCATTGCTGTTCCACCCGACCGGCGACCGGGTGCCCGACCAGGAAGTCCACCGGCGCTTCCTTACCTCGGGCCTGACACTTGCCGTGAAGTGGGGCGACAATGGTTTTGCCACCATGGTGCGGCAGAAGATGCTCGGCCTCGGCCTCTCCGTCCCTGAGACGCCCTCCGTGCCCGTGCTCGACGCGCCAGGCGACATCGCCGATTTTTCGAACACGTTCAGCTTCGCCCCGGTGCGTTGGTGACGGAACAAACCCTCGACGTCGTCGTCCGCTTCCACGACCCGGCGCGCATCGCCGAACTCGACCGTTGCCTGTTCTCGCTCGTCATGCAGGAATACGCACCACTGACGGTGCATCTGGTGTGCCAGCGCTTTGGCCCGTCGGTGCTTCAGGATGTTCAGAAGGCAATCGCGCCCACGATGTCGCTCAACACCGGCGTGCGGCTTGCCGTCTATGACTACGATGTAGCCGAACCGGCCGACGCCCGGGCGGCCCTGCTCAACACCGGCATCGCTGCCGCCCGCGGCCGTTACCTTGCCTTCCTGGACTACGATGACGTGATCCATCCGGCGGGCTATCGGGTCCTTATCGGCGAGCTTGCAGGCACGGGTCACGCGATCGCTTTTGGCGGTATTGCTTCGAAATTCGTCGCGTGCAGCCAGCATGCCTCGGTTACCCTGCACCGCAGGCTCCAGTTCGTGGGTGACCGCCTAGAGCATCTTTTCGACGACAACTTTTGCCCCATGCACAGCTTCGTACTCGATCGGGACAAGATCGCACCGTGCGACTTAACATTTGATGAAAGGCTGAACGCGCTGGAGGACTATGATCTCTTGCTGCGTATCTGCTCACAATACCGCTCCAGCATGCGGGCGGTCGGCAGGATCGTCGGCGACTATATCTTTAAGGACGACGGCAGCAACACGACTCCGGTCGGCGCGAGCGCTACTCTGGAGAAGCTCGCCATTTGGAAACGAGCCAACGCAGTTGTCGCCGCGCGGAAGCGGGCGTTGGCGGTCTCGCTCGAAGTACAGCGCAGCATGGGTATCGCGTCACCCTGCCCAGGGCAGACCGTCAGCGATCTCGCACGGCGATAACCGCGCCGTCCTCGCCATCGTTACCTTTTGTTTACCGTGCTGCGTCACACTAGGCGCATGACGCTCCAGTCCACGCCCCAGCTGTTCAAGCCCGCAACCTTCGCCGAGCGCGGGATCGCAATCCCGCTCACGACGCCGCTGCTACAGGGCGCCCGCGCACGAAGCAACGGGCGGCAGCAGCTCGAGCTGGTTGTCCCCAATCTGGCTGGAGCGCGGGGGGTGTATGTGCTGCCGTGGATGGGTTGGGGCGAACTCTGCCAGCCAACGCTGCACGACTCGCAACTGCACGTCCGGCTGCTCCAAGGTGGCGAGCTCTCGCCTGGCTCGGTTCGCGCCGCCGCCCGTGCAATCGCCATCGAGGGTGCGGCTGGCCGGCAGGCTCGGGCCTCGGCGCTTGATGCTCAGCGCGCAGAGGCGGTCTCGCTTCAGGAGACGAACCGGCATTTGCTGACAGTGCTTGCGGCGGAAAGCACCGTCGCCGCCCACGTCGGCGAGCTCTCCACCCTGGCGGGCCTTCTGGGCTCGGTCGGGCTGGGCGAGCAAGCCGAGCGAGCGGCCCTGCCGCAGCGCCTTCGCCGGCTACGTGGCTTCCGTGATGGCCTGGAGGCATGGAGCGCGGCGCATGACGATGACACCGGCAGGCTTGCCAAAGCAATCTATCCATTGGTCGACATGGCGGTGCGATCCGCGGGCGTGCTGATCGAACGGGTCCGGGCAGGAACGATTCAGGACCTGCTTGCCGCCCTGCGGCAGGACCCAGGCGGGATCGCCGCCGCGGCGGCACGACCCGAATGGATCCTCGACGGGTGGGACCTCCCCTGCGGCTTATGGCAGCAGGCAGAAAGCCATGCCGGCCAGCGGCCTGCTCTCGTTGAGATCGCTGCCGTCGCACCAGTGCTGCCGCGAGAGGCCGTGAACTGGGCGCCTGGGGTCATCGGCAGCGAAGAAGGCTCGATCTTGCGACAGCTTACCGCGTTGAACCAGCAATGGACGACCGGGCTGACGTCCAGCGACCTCGTTGCCAGGAACGAGCAGCTGCTGGCGTTGGCGGCTTAGATGCAGCCGGGGCTCGCGCCTGATCTGCGCCGGCGCCTCGTGGATGCGCCGGATCTGCAGCTCTCCCAAGTCGTGGCCCTGCTTGATGCGATGCCGTCGCGGGGGGCAGCGGATGCCCTCATCGAACCGCTGCGCGCCCGGCTGGCGGCCATCGCGCCGGCGCGGCAGCTCTCGCTGCCGCGGCTGCTGTTCAAACCGCTCGACCCGGTCATCCTGCCCGCATCCCGCTGGCGGCCCGGCATGCCGGCCATTCCACGGACGGCGCTCGGGCCGATCGCCGCGGCCTGCCTGGCAAGGCTCGACGACATCAGCCCGATCGTACGCTCGACCATCGCCGGCCGATCGAGCACCGAAGCCGCGGCCATCAAGGCGGGCGGCGCCGTGCTTTGGCCGGCGGCGGGGCACATCCTGGAAACGCTGCCGCTACCAGTCGACTGGAGTTGTACCACCGGCTTGCCTGAGACCGAGTTTGCCCCGATCCGCGCGGGTCTCGCGACCGTGCTGAACCACGCATGGGCCCTGGAGACCTGTCGCACCATGGCGCAGGGGCCCGAACTTGCCGTCTCGCTCCGGGCCATCCTGTCCGCCGCCGACGCGCGTGGCCCGCTAGCGGGGCTGCTGATGGCCGTCATGCTCGCCGATAGCGCCTTGGCCGCGGCGGCGATGGTCGCGGGCGCCGGGCTTGCTGCGCCGCTCGTGGAAGCGGCTGCGCAGCTGACCTTGGGCCATGCAGATTATGTGGTCGGCACCTTGCTGCCCACCCTGGGACTGGCCGCCGCGGCTGCGCAGGCCGCGAAGGTCGGCGCACTCCTTGTCGCAATGGACACCGCGACCGGCCCACCTGGTCTGCGCGGCACAGTGCAGCGGCTTCGGCAGGCCGCCGAAGCCGCCTGCCAGACCAAACTCGCACAAGCATTGAGCCAAGACCTTATACCGCGGTTGAAGCAAGCCGGACCGGAGCTGCCGGATTGCGAGATGCAGGCCTTGGAGGGTGTCGCGAGGAACATGCGCCGACTTGCCACGGCCGGCCGGCACTTCGGGGGCGGAACTGCCGCGGACCGCCTTTTAGACACCGCCGTGACCGAGATCGAAGCCGAAGCGTCCAATGCTTTGTCGTCGATGGATCGGTTGCGGCTTGTCGAACTGCTGAACGGCAGCGCCGCGGCGCTGCAAGCTGCGGGTCGGCTGGTTTGACCCGGTTGCGCGGAGGCCGGTAGCCTTCCGCAACACGAAGATAGGCAAGTACATGACAACGTCCGTTTCGCGCCGCGTGGTGCTCGGCGCCGCCCTGGCGCTACCCGCAATCCGTCGTGCCCATGCGGAAGTCTCCGAAGTGCTCATCGCCAAGCAGTTCGGTACGCTTTACATGCAACAGGACGTGATGGAGCAGCAGAAGCTTATCGAGAAGCATGCGGCGCGGTTGGGATTGCCCAATCTCAAGGCGACCTACATCCGGCTTGCGGGGACCGGCCCGGTCACCGATGGCCTGCTTTCTGGCAAGCTTCACTTCGCAAGCGGCGGCGCTCCTGGCGCCATGCTTCTCTGGGATCGCACCCGCGGCGGCATCAAATCGGCATTCGCCATGAACGCCACCAATCAGAAGCTCGTCACCGTCAATCCAAAGCTAAAAACCATAAGAGACCTGGCGCCCGAGGACCGGATCGCGCTTCCTGCGGTAAAAACGAGCCCGCAAGCCGTCTGGCTGCAAATGGCTGCGGTGGGCACTTGGGGCAAAGGCGAGTGGTCGCGCTACGATAACCAAACCATCTCCCGCGCCCATCCCGACAGCATGGCGCAAATGCTTGGGCGCACCGAGATCACCTGCCATTGGTCCAGCACGCCATTTCAGGAGCGGGAGTTGGCCGCCCCAGGCGTGCGAGAGATCGCGAACAGTTTCGATATCATGGCGATGCCATCCGTCACTCCGAACACGATCTACGGCAACAACCAGTTCCGGTCGGAAAACCCGCTCGCCTGGCGCGCAAGCCTCTCCGCGTTCCAGGAGGCCACGGACTTCATCAACGCCTCCCAGCAGCAGGCCGCAGAGCTCTATCTTCTATCCAGCGGCGACAAGGACACGCCCGAGGCGGTGATGGCGAGCATGAACTCGCCGGGCAATCGCTTCACTTTGCAGCCGGCCGGGCTGATGAAGATGGCGATTTTCATGGCCGAGACCGGCGTGCTTAAACGCCGTCCGGACAATCTGGCCGACCTGTTCTTCCCCGAGGCAGCGGAGCTCGGCGGAACTTGAGGCCGCCATGACGTTCGAGATCCCCGCGGGCTTCGTCCCCGTCGAACGCCGACCCGGTCCCTTCGCCGCGATGATCGGACCCTTCTACGCCCGGCTCGAAGACCGGCCGGCCCGGTTCGGCGTGCGCCTGACCGAGGCGCACACGAACCTGCGTGGCGTGTGCCATGGCGGCATGTTGATGGCATTCACCGACCACATGCTCGGCTACACGATCCTCGAAGAATTGGACGCCGAGCCGCTCGCAACGCTCTCGCTCAACTGCGAGTTCGTGCGCGCAGGCATGCCAGGAGATTGGATCGAGGGCACCGCGGAAATCGTCCGCATCACCCGCTCGATCGTGTTCATCCGTGGCACGCTGCGCCGCGGTGCCGACATCGTCCTGACTGCGAACGGAGTCTGGAAGCGGCTCGGCAAGGCCTGAAGGCAGCAACCGCGACGAGCAGGTCCGATTGCCTAAGCGGTCCGGTCCACCCCCACTCCAAGGGCGGCCTGGGCGGCCGCGAGCCGGGCCACCGGCACGCGATAGGGACTGCACGACACATAGTCCAAGCCGACCTCCTCGCAAAATGCGATACTGGCCGGGTCGCCGCCGTGCTCGCCGCATATCCCCATCTTCAGCATGGGCTTGGGTCCGCGCGCCTTGTCTGCGGCCATGCGGACCATGGCGCCAACGCCTTCGACGTCGATCGACACGAAAGGGTCCTTTGTCAGGATACCCTGCTGCACGTAATCCGGCAGGAACCGCCCGGCATCGTCGCGGGAGAGGCCGAACACGGTTTGGGTCAGGTCGTTGGTGCCAAAGCTGAAGAAATCGGCTATCTCGGCAATCTTGTCCGCGACGAGGACGGCGCGCGGCAGCTCGATCATCGTCCCCACCAGGTACTCGATACTCTCCCCTTGCTCCTGGAACACCGCTTTCGCCACGCCATCGACCTGCGCTCTTGTGATCTCTAGTTCCCGCCGGGTCGAGATGAGCGGGATCATGATTTCCGGCACCGGCGCCTGCCCTGCCTCCCGTTTGGCCGCAATCGCGCCCTCGAAGATGGCGCGGGCCTGCATCTCATAAATTTCGGGGTAAGAAATGCCCAACCGGCAGCCGCGATGGCCTAGCATGGGATTCGCCTCGGCCAGTTCCGCGGCGCGGCGGCGTATCGTGTCCATGTCCTGGCCAAGGGCCGCGGCCACATCGGCAAGCTCGGCTTCCTGATGCGGCAGGAACTCGTGCAGCGGCGGATCGAGCAGGCGAATGGTGACCGGCAGCCCGGCCATGATGCGGAACAGCGCCGTGAAGTCCTGCCGCTGGAACGGCAGCAGCTTGTCGAGCGCCGCCCGGCGCCCGGCCAGGTCGTGCGCCATGATCATCTGGCGCACGGCGCCGATCCGCTGCGGGTCGAAGAACATGTGCTCCGTCCGCGACAGGCCAATGCCCTCCGCGCCGAACTTGCGCGCGGTCTCCGCGTCCAGCGGCGTCTCAGCGTTGGTGCGGACCCCCATCCGGCGCACGCCATCGGCCCACTCCATCAACCTGCCGAAATCCCCAGAGAGGCTGGGCTCGATCATCGCGACGCTGCCGACGAACACCTCGCCCGTGGCGCCATCCAGCGTGATAGTCTCGCCGGCGCGAACCGTCTGGCCGCCGGCCGAGAGGGTCTGCGCGCCGTAATCGACGCTGATCCCCCCGGCGCCAGCCACGCAGGGCCGGCCCATGCCGCGCGCGACCACGGCGGCGTGGCTGGTCATGCCGCCGCGCGTCGTCAGGATGCCGCGGGCGGCGTGCATGCCGTGGATGTCCTCGGGGCTCGTCTCGATCCTGACCAGCACGACCGCCTCGCCCTTGGCCGCCCGCATCTCCGCCTCGTCCGCATTGAACACGGCCGCGCCGCTGGCCGCGCCGGGGCTTGCCGGCAGGCCCTTGCTCAGCAGCTTGCGCGACGCCTTCGGGTCGAGCGTCGGGTGGAGCAACTGGTCCAAGGAGGCCGGGTTCACCCGCTTGATCGCCTCGTTCCGATCGATCAGGCCGGCATCCGCCATCTCCACGGCGATGCGCAAGCTGGCCGCCGCGGTCCGTTTGCCGTTGCGGGTTTGCAGCATATACAGCTTGTTCTGCTGCACCGTGAACTCGATGTCCTGCATGTCGAGATAATGCCGCTCGAGCGTTTCGCGAACGGCGAGCAGGTCCGCATAGGCCTCGGGCAGCGCCTCTTCCATGCTCACCTCGCCCGGGTGGGCCCGCAGGCGGGACAGCGGCTGCGGCGTGCGGATGCCGGCAACGACGTCCTCGCCCTGGGCATTGACCAGGAACTCGCCATAGAACACGTTCTCGCCCGTGCTCGGGTCGCGGGTGAAGCAGACCCCGGTTGCGCAGTCCGCGCCCATGTTGCCGAACACCATGGCCTGCACGTTGACCGCGGTGCCCCAATTGGCAGGAATGTCGTGCAGCCGGCGATAGGTGTTGGCGCGCGGGTTCATCCAGCTGCCGAACACCGCGCCGATGGCGCCCCAAAGCTGCTGGTGGGGATCCATCGGGAACGGTTCGCCCCGCTCCGCCAGCACCATGGCCTTGTACTCGGCAACCACGCGCTGCCAGTCATCGGGACTGAGCGCGGTGTCTTCGGTGACCCCCGCATCCAGCTTCGCGGTGTCGATGATCTCCTCGAAGCGGTGGTGATCGACGCCGAGCACGACCGAGCCGTACATCTGGATGAACCGGCGATAGCTGTCCCAGGCGAACCGGGCGTCGCCGCTCGCCGCAAGCAGGCCCTGCACCGTGGTGTCGTTCAGGCCGAGGTTCAGCACCGTATCCATCATGCCGGGCATCGAAACGCGGGCGCCGGAGCGCACCGACACCAGCAACGGCTTCGCCGCGTCCCCGAAGGTCAGCCCGACCGCCCGCTCGACGCGCGCCAAGGCGTCGCGTACTTGGGCTTCGAGGGCCGCCGGATAGGTCCGGTCGTTGTCGTAGAACGCCGTGCAGACCTCGGTCGTGATGGTGAAACCCGGCGGCACCGGCAGGTCGATGCTGGCCATCTCCGCCAGGTTGGCGCCCTTCCCGCCCAGCAGGTTGCGCATGTCCGCGCGGCCTTCGTTGTGGCCGGCGCCAAAGCTATACACCCATTGGGTCATCGAGGTTCTTTCAGCCTTCAATACGGGAGAAGTCGGCGGCGCGATCCATCGCGGCACCGACGCGGGCGAGCAGGCGGAGGCGGTTCTGGCGGAGCGCCGCATCCGGCGCATTCACGGTCACCTGGTCGAAGAAGTCATCCAGCTTCGGACGCAACGCGGCAAGCTCCGACATCGCCGCTGCATAACGCTCCGCCGCCAACGCTTCCTGCACGGAACCCGCGGCCGCGTCCAGGGCCGCCGCGAGCGCCGCCTCCGCGGGTTCGGCGAGCAGGGCGGGATCAACCGGCCCGGCGTGAGGCCCGTCCCGCTTGTCCTCGATCCGTACGATGTTGGCTGCCCTTCGGGCGCCAGCCAGCAAGTCCGCACCGTCCGGCGTGGCCAGGAAGGCCGCCACGGCATCCGTGCGCGCCAGCAGGCGCACCAGGTCGTCGTCGCCGCCGGCGGCGAACACCGCCGCGAGCACGTCATGCCGGGCGCCCTCGGCGCGAAGCTGCACGCGGAGGCGATCAGCGATAAACTCGAGCAGCGCCTGCGTCGGCACCTCCGCCGGCAGGTTCGTCTCCGCCGCATGGAACAGCGGCAGCAGCGGCAGCCGCAAGCCGTTCTCGCGCACGATGCGAATGACGCCCAGCGCGGCACGGCGGAGCGCGAAGGGGTCGCCGGACCCGGTCGGCACTTCCCCGATGGCGAAGAACCCGGCGAGCTGGTCGATTTTGTCGGCCAGGGCGACGGCCGCAGTCAGCCGCGCGGTCGGCACGGGGTCCGATGGGCCTTTCGGGGCGTAGTGGTCGCACACGGCCTCCGGGACGCCCGCCGGCTCCCCGTCGTGCCGGGCGTAATAGCCGCCCATCACGCCTTGCAGCTCGGGAAACTCGCCGACCATACCGGTCGTGAGGTCCGCCTTGGCCAGCAAGGCGGCGCGCCCCGCCAGCGCCGGGTCGGCGCCGATCAGCGGCGCGATCGCCCGGGCCAGCCGGACCAGGCGGCGCGCCCGCTCGCCTTGCGTGCCGAGCTTGGCGTGGAAGGTCACCCCCGCCAACGCTGGCACGCGGTCGGCCAGCTTCGTGCGCCGGTCCAGGTCCCAGAAATGGCGGGCATCGCTGAACCGGGCACGGAGCACGCGTTCGTTGCCGGCGGCGATGGCCGCCCCGCCATCCCGCGCTTCGATATTGGCCGCGAAGGCGAACCGGGGCGCCGCCGCCCCGTCCGCCTGCCGCAGCGCGAAGTAGCGCTGGTTGACCCGCATGCTGACCTGCATCACCTCGGGCGGCAGGTCCATGTAGGCGTCGTCGATCCGGCCGAGCAGGGCAACGGGCCACTCGACCAGCCCAGCCACTTCGTCCAGCAACCCGGCGTCCGCCACCACGGTCAGGTCCTCGGCTGCGGCCAGGCGGGTGATGCCCTCCGCCACCAGGCGCCGCCGCTCCTGCGCGCCGGGCACCACGTGCCGGGCGCGCAGGCCCTCGTGCCACTCGGTGAACGACGACACCATGAAGGGGCCGGGCGCATGGAAGCGATGGCCTTCCGTTTCGGCCCCGGCAACCAGACCGTGCCCGGTGTCGGCGCCCTCTGCCAAGCCGAACGGGACGACGCGCCCGTCGAGCAGGCACAGGATGCGGCGCAGCGGGCGGGCCCAGGTAAAGGCGCTGCCGGTTCCCCAGCGCATGCTCTTCGGCCAGGGAAAGCGGCGCAACACCGCGGGGACAGCCTGCGCCACCAGCGTGGCCGCCTCCACGGCCGGGCTCGCCTTGGTCAACATCCAGTAGTCGCCCTCGGCAGCGACCTGGTCGCGCGTGGCGCCGTGCTTGCGCAGGAACCCGGCCAGGGCCTGCTCCGGCGCGCTCGTACGGGGGCCGCGCTCCAACACGCTGCTGGCGGGCAGGGCCGGCTGCAACGTCGCGACCAGCGCGATCCGGCGCGGGCCGCTGAAGGTCTGCACGCCGCCCGGCGCCAGCGGGGCCAGCGCCTCGCCCAGCAAGCGCGCGAGGTCTGTTTCCGCCCGCGTCTGCATGCGGGCCGGGATTTCCTCGCTGAACAGCTCGAGCAGCAACTCAGGCATGATCGGCGGCCGACCGGCTCAGGCCGCAGCGGCCGGGCTCTCGCCCGCCAGCCAAGCCTCGCAGCAGCCGCGCGCCAGCGTCCGTATCCGCCCGATATAGGCCGCCCGTTCGGCTACCGAGATCGCCCCGCTCGCGTCCAGCAGGTTGAACAAGTGACTGGCCTTGATGCACTGGTCATAGGCCGGCAGGGCCAATGGCACGGCCAGGATGCGGCCGCACTCCGCCTCGGCGTCCTCGAACTGGCGAACGAGCAGCTTCGCCTCGCCGTGGTCGAAGCTGTATTGGCTGTACTCCCGTTCGTTGCGGAGGAACACGTCGCCATAGCTGACGCCGGCGCCGTTGAAGTCGAGGTCGTACACGTTCTCCACGCCCTGTACATACATGGCCAGGCGTTCCAGCCCATAAGTCATCTCGAAGCTCGGCGTCACCACCGGTATGCCACCAACTTGTTGAAAATAGGTAAACTGGCCGACCTCCATGCCGTCGCACCACACCTCCCATCCCAGGCCCCAAGCCCCCAAGGTCGGGCTCTCCCAGTCGTCTTCGACGAAGCGGAAGTCATGCAGCAGCGGATCCATGCCGATCGCGCGGTAGCTGTCGAGCAGCAGCGCCTGGCAGTCGTCCGGGCTGGGCTTCATGATGACCTGGTATTGATAGTAGTGGCCGAGCCTATTCGGATTCTGGCCGTAGCGCCCGTCGGAGGGCCGGCGGCTCGGCTGCACATAGGCGGCGCGCCACGGAAGCGGCCCGAGCGCGCGCAGCGTCGTCGCCGGATGAAACGTGCCGGCCCCCATCTCGAGGTCGTAGGGCTGCAGGATCACGCAGCCTTGCTTGGCCCAAAAGCCGTGCAGACGCAGGATGATGTCCTGAAAACTGGGTCGGTCGCTCATGGCGGCGGCACCATACGGCGCGCCGGGCGTTATGCAACGTCATGGCCGACCCGATCGCCGAAATCCTCGCCGCCACACGGCGGATCGCCGTCGTCGGCGCCTCCGCCAGGCCGGAGCGCGCCGGCAACTACGTATTCGCGTTCCTGGTCGCGCGCGGGTTCGACGTGGTCGGGGTGAACCCTGGCCTCGCCGGGCAACCTCTGCATGGGCGGCCTGTGGTGGCGCGGCTGGACCAGGCCGAGCCGCTGGACATGGTCGACGTTTTCCGGGCGCCCGACCAGGTCGGCCCGCTGGTGGACGACGCCATCCGGCTGGGCGCGCGCACAATCTGGATGCAGTTGGGCGTGATCAACCACGCCGCCGCGGCCGCGGCGGAGGCGGCCGGGTTGCAGGTCGTGATGGATCGCTGCCCCATCATCGAATGGCGGCGCCTGCAACTGCCCACTTGAACCAGAGTTGATTGCGGACCAATTCGACGACGCCACAAACCTCTAAAGGGACGTGACATGACCAACGAGGAACGCGATCTGATCGCCCGCTTCATCTCCCGCGTGGGCGGCAGCCCGCAGCAGGGTGGCTTCCTGGGAGGACCCGGCGGCAGCGTACCCCAGTCGCAAGCGCCGTTGCCGCCAATCGACCGCGACGCCGACGCTTTCATCGCCCAGCAATTCCAGCAATATCCCGAAGCGCGTTACCGCATCACGCAGACCGCGCTTGTGCAGGAAGCGGCGCTGGCGGAATCCACCAACCGCATCCGCCGGCTAGAGTGGGAGCTGGAGCAGACCCGGCAGGCCATGCAGCAGCAGCCGCAGCAGTCCCACGAGCAGCGCGGCTTCTTCAGCAGCCTGTTCGGCGGCGGCCAGCCGCAGCCGCAGCGGCGCCCCGGACCGTTCGGGGCCGCCGCGCAAGGTGGGCAGCCCTATGGCGGCCAGACCTTCCAGCCCACTAGCCCGCCCCCGCAGCCGCAGTATCCGCCGAACTACCAGCCGGGCATGTTCCAGCGCGGCGGCGGCTCGGGCTTCCTGGGCTCCGCCCTGACCACGGCGGCCGGCGTGGCCGGCGGCATGGTGGTCGGCAACGCGCTCATGGGCGCGCTCGGCGGCCATGGTGGCGGCCTCGGCGGCTTGGGCGGCGGCCTCGGCAGCAACACCTCCGGCAGCTTGTTCGACGGCAGCGGCACCGTGCCGGCCAGCGACCCGACCGGCGGCTTCGCCAGCGGCGGCGGGTTTGGGGGGGGCGACCCCTTCGCCGGCGGTGGTGATCCCAAGACCCTCGACGACGGCGGCGGCTTCGCGCAAAGCGCCGGCTACGACCAGGGCGGCGGCGACCCGTTCGGCGGCGCCGGCGGCGGTTACGACGCGGGCGGCTTCGATGCAGGCGGCGGCGGCGGCTTCGACTCCGGCGGTTCCGATAGCACTTGACGCAGCGGGGCCGGCCAGTCCGGTCCCGCATCCGGTCCCCTCGGTCGGCCCGCCCTACGCGGTCCGTCCGGAGTGGATCGACGACAACGGTCACATGAACCTGGCCTACTACGTCGTCCTGTTCGACTGGGCAACAGACCACCTCTGGACCGCGATCGGTCTTGGCGATCCGTTTCGGGCGACCGGCCACGGCACCTTCGCCGCCGAAAGCCATATCCTGTTCAAGGCCGAGTTGGTTGCGGACGAGGTGGTCCAGGTCCGGTCCTTGGTGCTCGGTGCGGACGAGAAGCGCCTGCACGTAGCTCACGAGATGTGGCGCGTCAGGGATGGCCAGATTGCCGCGCAGCAGGAGCTGATGTTTCTGAGCGTCGACCTCGGCACCCGGCGCGTCGCCCCCTTCTCTGCCCCATTCGCCCGCGGCTTGCAGGCGGTAGCCATCGCTCACGCCGCGGCGCCATTGCCGGGCTGGACCGGCAGTCGGATCGCTATGCCAGCTCGCCCAGCCTGACAGGTTGAACCTGCATCCAGGCTGGCGGCACCGGGCTTAGTTGCGCATCGCCGCACGCGAGCGGCCCTGCTGGGATTGCATCGATGCGCAACAGCGCCAGACCAAGCCCGCCCCGGCCCGAACGCATCGCGCCCACCTCCATTTCGCCGCGCAGCACCGGCGTGCCCGGTGGCGGCAGCCCTCCCCGCACCCGGACGGGCGTCAGCCGCCGCTTCAGCAACCCACGATACTTGGTGCGCGCGGTCAGCTCCTGGCCCATATAGCAGCCCTTGGTCCACGAAATGCCCTGCAACTCGTCGAACCCCGCCTCCAGCAAGGTTGACTTCTCCGGTTCGAGGTCGCGCGATCCATCGGGCAGGCCGAGCGCCAGCCGATGCAGGTCCCAATCCGCGAAGCTCGCAGTGGCAACTGGATCGCCGTACGACAGCACGCGCCACCCCGCCTCCGGCAGCCGCGGGTCAGGGGCTTGAATAGCGCCCGGCGGCGGCGTTCCGCCCCAGCCGGCCTGCACCGACAAGGGTGCCCTCAGGACAGCGACCTTCGCGCGGAGCCTGAACCGGGTCAGCCGCTGGGTGAGCATGGCCGCCTGCCCCGTCTCGCAATCCAGCAACAGCCGGTCGGCATCGGCCAGGATAAAAAAGTCCGCGAGCCACTTGCCCTGCGGCGTCAGCAGCGCCGCCCAGACCGCGCGGCCCGGTGCCGCCGCAGCCACGTCGTTCGACACCAGGCCCTGCAGAAAGTCCACCCGGTCCTCCCCCGACACTTCAAGGACGGCGCGGTCCGGCAGGGCGGCAAGGTGGATCATGGGTGTGACGTGGTGGCGTCCGCAGCCGGCTGCAAGACTCGGGCCCGAGCCGTGCTACATCCACGCCGATGCGAATCCTGTTCATTAGTTCGACCCGGATCGGGGATGCCGTCTTCACGACCGGCGTGCTGAATCATCTGCTCCGCACCCATCCGCATGCCCAGTTCACCATCGCCTGCGGCTCCGTGGCCGAGGGCGTCTTCGCGCGCATGCCACGGCTCGAACGCACCCTGCTAATCGAAAAGCAGCCCTACGACCGGCACTGGCTCAAGCTGTGGCGGCAGACGGTCGGCACGGCATGGGACCTGATCGTCGATCTGCGCGGTTCCGCGCTGTCGTTTCTGCTGTACGCGCGCCGGCGCGTGGTCTACCGGGGCGGCGCGCTGTCCGGGCACAAGATCGAGCAGCTTGCCGGCCTGCTCGGCATCGCGCCCGCGCCCTTGCCCACATGCTGGGTGGGGCCGGACGACTGCGCACGCGCCCAAACGCTGCTGCCGGTTGGCCCGCTCATCGGCCTGGCCCCGACCGCCAATTCGTCGTTCAAGACCTGGGCGCCTGAGCGGTTCGCAGACCTCTTCAATGCCTTGCGCGAGCAGCTGCCCGGGGCGCGGCCCGTTGTGTTCGCCGGGCCCGGTACGGCTGAGCGGGCGATGGCTGCCCCGTTGCTGGCCGTACTTCCGGACGCGGTCGACCTCTGCGGACGCCTGACGCTTCCCGAGGCTTCGGCCTGCATCATGCGCTGCGCCCTGTTCATCGGCCACGACTCTGGCCTGACGCACCTGGCCGCGGCGACCAGCACCCCGACGCTGGGCCTGTACGGCCCCACCTCGGCGCGAGGCTTCTCCCCGGCTGGGCGGCGCACCGCGGTGGCGCTGGCCGAGGGGGCGCCGGGCGTTGCCGCCATGGCGAACCTCTCGGTGCCGGCCGCGCTGCAGGCGGCGCGCGGACTGCTGGCCGCATGAAGGTTGCCCATGTCATGGCCGGCGCGCGCGAGGGAGGCGCCGAGCTGTTCTTCGAGCGGCTGACCGGCGCGCTGCACCGGGCCGGCGACAGCGTGTTGCCCGTCATACGGCGGGACTCCAACCGGGCGGCACGGCTGCACGCCGGCGGGCTCTCGCCAGTTCAGCTCGGCTTCGGCGGCCCGCTCGACTTCCTGACCCGGCCGCGTCTGGCGCAGGCCCTGCGCGCCTTCGGCCCCAGGGTCGTCGTCGCCTGGATGAACCGCGCCGCGGCGGCAGCACCCCGTGGCGACTGGGCGCTCGCCGGGCGCCTGGGCGGCTACTACGATTTGCGCTACTACCGTGCCTGCGACCACCTGATCGGCAATACGCGCGGCATCGTCGCCTGGGTCCGCGCCCAGGGATGGCCCTCGGCGCGGGTGCAACACTTGCCCAATTTCGCGCCCGACCTGCTCGGCGCCGTCCCCTCTGTGCGTCCGCCCGGCCCCATGCTGCTCGCCCTCGGCCGGCTGCACCGCAACAAAGCGTTCGACGTCCTCGTCCGCGCCCTGCGGCATTTGCCCGGCGTCCACGCCGTGATCGCCGGCGAAGGGCCGGAGCGGCGCGCGCTGGAGACGCTGGCCCGGCGCGAGGGCGTGACCGACCGCCTGCATCTGCTCGGCTGGCGGCAGGACCAGGCCAGCCTGCTTGCCGCCTGCGACATGCTGGTCTGCCCCAGTCGCGCGGAGCCACTGGGCAACGTGGTGATCGAAGCCTTCTCCGCCGCCCGCCCGGTGGTCGCGGCAGAGGCGGCCGGCCCCGTTGAGCTGATCGATCCCGGCCGCACCGGCCTGCTCGTGCCGCGCGAGGATCCGCCGGCGCTGGCCGCCGCGATCCTCGCCGTGCTGGACGACCCGGCGCTCGCCGCCCGCCTCGGCCGCGCCGGCCGGGCGGAGTACGAAGCCGACTATGCCGAGGCGCCGGTGCTGCATCGCTGGCGGCAGGCGCTGGCCGCCATGGCGCCCGCCTGATGTGCGGGATCGCCGGCCTCGTCATGGCCCCCGGCGCGCGTCCGCCCGACGCCGCCACGCTCGCGGCGCTCGCCGGCGCATTGGCCCATCGCGGCCCCGATGGCGCCGGGCACTCCGTGGTCGGCCGCATTGCGCTGGTGCACACGCGCCTGGCCATCATCGACGTGGAGGGCGGCGACCAGCCGCTGTTCGCCGCCGCCGCCGCCCTGGTGGCAAACGCCGAGGTCTATAACTACCGCGAGCTGCGCCACGGCATGCCGGACACGCGTTTCGCCACCAACAGCGACTGCGAACCGCCGCTGCATCTCTGGCTGCGGGACGGACCGGCCTACGCCGGCACGCTGCGCGGCATGTTCGCCATCGCCATCCACGAGCGGATGCAGCGCAGCGTCACGCTGACGCGCGACCCGTTCGGCATCAAGCCGCTCTACACCGCGGCGATCGAGGGCGGGCTCGCCTTCGCCTCGGAACCGCAAGCCCTGCTCGCCGCGGGCCTGGTCAAGCGCGCCCTGCGCCCGGCGGCGCGCGAGGAGCTGCTGCAGATGCAGTTCACCACCGGGGCGGAAACCATCTTCCCCGGCATCGACCGCGTGCTGCCCGGCGAGACCCTTCGCGTCGCGGACGGCCATGTGCTGGACCGCAGCCGGGTGGCCGCCTTGCCCGAGGGCGGGCCGGAGGCGATCGGCGAGACGGCCGCGCTGGCCCGGCTCGACGCCGCGCTGATGCACAGCGTGGACCTGCATCAGCGCAGCGACGTGCCGTACGGCATGTTCCTCTCGGGCGGCGTGGACAGTTCCGCGATCCTGGCCGCGATGGCGCGCCTGAACACGGGCAAGGTGCTGGCCTTCACCGCCGGCTTCGCCGCACCCGGGGCCGCCGACGAACGCGCGCACGCCGCCGTCGTGGCCCAGGCGGCCGGCGCGCGGCACGAGACCATCGAGATCACCGAGGCCATGGTGTGGCGCCATTTGCCCGAGATCGTCGCCTGCATGGACGACCCGGCCGCCGATTACGCCATCATCCCCACCTGGTTCCTCGCGCGCCGCGCCCGGCAGGAGGTGAAAGTGGTGCTGTGCGGCGAAGGCGGCGACGAGATCTTCGCCGGATATGGCCGCTACCGCAGCGCCATGCGGCCCTGGTGGCAGGGCGGCCGGGTCATGCGCGCGCGCGGGACCTTCGACAAGCTGGACGTGCTACGGACCCGCCCGATCGGCTGGCGCGATGGGCTGGTCGCCGCCGAGGGCCAGGCCTCGCTGCCCGGCCGCTCCCGGCTCGCCGTGGCCCAGGCGACCGACATGGCGGACTGGCTGCCGCACGACCTTCTGCTGAAGCTCGACCGCTGCCTGATGGCCCATGGCGTCGAAGGCCGGACCCCGTTGCTGGACCCGGAGATGGCCGCGGCCGGGTTCCGGCTGCCGGACGGCCTCAAGGTGCGGGATGGCCGCGGCAAGTGGCTGCTGCGCCGCTGGCTCGAGACGGCCTTGCCGCAGGCCCGCCCCTTCGCGCCCAAACAGGGCTTCACGGTGCCGATCGGCGCCTGGATCGCGGCCCAAGGTGCCCGGCTCGGGCCCTTGGTGGCCGCCGAGCCCGGCGTGGCGGAGATCGCCGACCCCGGCCGCGTCGCCGCGCTGTTCCGGCAGGCAGGCGGGCGGCGCGAGGGGTTTGCCGCCTGGGCGCTGCTGTTCTACGCGCTCTGGCACCGGACCCACATCAGGGGCGAGGCGCCGGCGGGCGACGTATTCGAGACGCTGGCCAGTTGAGGGAGGGGCCGATGGCCGAACATTACGACCTGGTGATCCGCGGCGGCACCTGCGTGCTGCCCTGGGGCGAGGCGCGGACGGATGTGGGCGTGCACGGCGGGCGCATCGCCGCCTTGGACGCCGCTTCCGGCTGCTCCGCCGACGAGACCATGGACGCCACCGGCCTGCATGTGCTGCCCGGCCTGATCGACCCCCACGTCCACCTGCGCGACCCCGGCGACCCGGCCGTGGAGACCATCCCGACCGGCACCCGGGCCGCCGTGCTGGGCGGCCTCGCGGCCGTGTTCGATATGCCGAACACCACCCCCAGCATCACAGGGCCGGAGCGGCTAGCCTGGAAACAGGACTACGTCGAACGCGTTGCCTGGTGCGACATGGGCCTGTACGTGGGTGCCGCGAAAACGAACATCCCCGCCTTGGCCGAACTTGAGCTCGGCCAAGGCGTATGCGGCGTCAAGGTGTTCGCCGGCAGCTCGACGGGCGACCTGCTGGTCGAGGACGACGCCACGCTCGAAGCGGTCATGCGCAGCGGCCGCCGGCGCATCAGCTATCACAGCGAGGACGAGTACCGGCTGCAGGCCCGCCGGCCGCTGTTCAACTCGGGCGACCCCTACGCCAGCCACGCCGTCTGGCGCGACGTGGAATGCGCCTTCCTCGGCACGCGCCGGCTCATGGCCCTGGCCCGCAAGACCGGCCGGCCCGCCCACATCCTCCACGTCTCGACCGCCGAGGAGCTTGACTACTTGGCCGGGTACCGCGACGTGGCGACCGTCGAGCTGCTGGTGAACCATCTCACGCAAGTGGCGCCCGAGGTGTACGACCAGCTCGGCGGCTTCGGTGTGATGAACCCGCCGATCCGCGACCGCCGCCACTTCGAGGCCGCCTGGGCGGCGGTGCGGGACGGCACGGCGGACACGATCGGCTCGGACCACGCGCCGCATGCGCGCGCAGCCAAGGAGCGGCCCTGGCCGGAATGCGCTGCCGGGCTCACCGGCGTGCAGACGCTGGTGCCGATCATGCTGGATCACGTCAACGCCGGCCGCCTGTCGCTGGGCCGCATGGTGGACCTGATGTGCGCCGGCCCCGCCCGGGTCTACGGCGCGGTCGGCAAGGGCCGCCTCGCCGTCGGCTACGACGCCGACGTGACCCTGGTCGACCTCAAGCGGCGTCGCACCATAGAGAACGGCTGGATCGCCTCCCCCTGCGGCTGGACGCCGTTCGACGGCATGCAGGTGACCGGCTGGCCGGCGGCGACCATCGTGCGCGGCCGGGTGGTCATGCGGGACGACGAGGTACTCGGCGAGCCGGCCGGCAAGCTGGTGCAGTTTCGGGGCTGACCTACTTGCTCTTGCCGTCTTTCCAGGCAACCAACAGCAACGCGCCCAGCGCCGCCACGTCGAACAAACCGAGCCCCGCCCGGTGCTGCGCGCCATGGGCGATCGCCGCCTGCACCGCGCTGGCCGGCGCCACCGGGCCCGGCGGCGGCGCCGGCTGTTCGGTCCGCGCCGCAAAGGCCTCGGCGCTGCCGTGATGGCTGGCCCAGACCTTGGTGAACTCCGACCCCAGCAGGAAGATCACGCTGGAATAGTAGATCCACACCAGGACGATGACCAGCGCGCCGGCCGCCCCGTAGCTGCTGGCCACGCTGCTGCTGCCGATGTAGAAGCCGATCAGGGTCTTGCCGACGGTGAACAGGAACGCCGTGGCCACCGCACCGACGATCACGTCTTTCCAGTCCAGCTTGCGATCCGGAAGGATTTTGTAAATGGCGGCAAACAACGCCGAGACCATCGCGAACGAGACGACGAAGTTTACGATCTGCAGCAGCAGCTCCGCGCCAGGCAGGAACCCGTTCAGGTATTCACCGACCGCATGCAGCCCCGCGCTCACCACCAGCGAGGTCAGCAGCAAGAATCCCATAGTTGCCACCAGGCCGAGACTTGCCGCGCGCGCCTTCAGCATGCCGGTCGCCCCGCCCTTGGACTCCGCCTTCCAGATGGCGTTGAGCGAAGACTGCATCTCCACGAACACGCCGCTGGCGGTGATGACGAGGGTGACCAGGCCGATCACCGTCGCCCAGATGCCGCTCGTCTTGTTGCTGGCGCTGGCGATCATCGTCTGGACCGCCTCCGCCGCCTTCTCGCCCATCATGCCGCGCAGTTGACCCACCATCGCGCCCTGCGCCGCCTCCTGGCCGAACACCAATCCGGCGATGGCGATGCAGATCACCAGGACCGGCCCGATCGACAGGATCGTGAAATAGGCGATCGCGGCGCCGCGGCTCAGCGCATTGTCGTCGAAGAAGTCGCTCACCGTTTCCTTCAGGATTTGCCAAACACTACCGATCATGGTCCGCCGCCCCTTATCTACCGCACGCAACGTACTCCCGCGTGCAGGGTTGCCCCCAAGCCACGCCCCTCGGTCACATGCCTAGGTAGGCGCGCCGCACCCCGGCGTCGCCCGCGATGTCCTTCGCCGGACCCTCGAGCACGATCCGCCCGGTCTGCAACACGTAAGCCCGGTCCGCAAGCTCCAGCGCCTCCGCCAGCCGCTGCTCGACCAGCAGGATCGTCGTGCCCAGGTCCCGGATGCGGCCGACCGCGGCCAGGATGTCATCCACCAGCTTCGGCGCGATCCCCTGGCTCGGCTCGTCGAGCATCAGCAGCCGCGGCTGCGTCATCAAGGCGCGGCCGATCGCCAGCATCTGCTGCTCGCCGCCCGACAGCGTCTCGGCCCGTTGCCGCAGGCGCTCCTGCAAACGCGGGAATAGGCCGAACACCAGTTCCAGCGGCCGGAACCGGTCGGGGTCGCCCCGCCGCGCATAGGCGCCGAGCCGCAAGTTGTCCTCCACCGACAAGCGCGGGAACAGCCGCCGCCCTTCCGGAACCAGGCCCACGCCCCGGCGCGTGATCATGTGCGGCGCCACCCGCGCCAGCGCCTGCCCGTCGAAGCTGATCGCGCCCTCCGTCGCCACCTGGCCCGCGATCGAGCGCAGCAGCGTGCTCTTGCCGGCGCCATTCGCCCCCACCACGGCGACGATCTCGCCCGCTGCCACCGACATGGTGACGTCCTGCAGCGCCTTCAGGCCGCGATAGCTGGCCGAAACGCCCTCAAGACGCAGCAGCATAGCGGTCCCCCAGATAGGCGCGGATCACGTCGGGGTGGCGCACCACCTCGGCCGGCGAGCCCTGCATCAGCACGCGCCCCAGGTTCAGCACCACGGCGCGGTCCACCAAGGGCAGCACCACCTCCATCACGTGCTCGACCATCAGCACGGTGATCCCCTGGTCCCGCACGGCCCGCACCAGCGCCACGCCGCTCGCGGCCTCCGTGGGCGTGAGCCCGGTCAGCATCTCGTCCAACAGCAGCAGCCGCGGCGCGGTGGCGAGCGCGCGGGCGATTTCCAGCCGGCGCTTCTCCGGCGGGGTCAACTGGTGCGCCGGGGCGTCCGTGCGGGCAGCAAGGCCGCAGAACGCCATCACCCGCTGCGCCTCCCGCATCGCCTCCCGCGGGCTTGCCTTGTGCGAAAACGCACCGACCATGACGTTCTCCAGCACCGTCATGCTGTCGAAGCTGCGCACCACCTGGAAGGTGCGCGCCACCCCGGCGCGCGAGCAGGCGACCGGCCCCAGGCCGCTGATCCGCCGCCCGTCGAGCCTGATCTGCCCCCGATCCGGGCTGACCTCGCCCGAGATGGCGTTGAACAGGCTGGTCTTGCCGGCGCCGTTGGGCCCGATCAATCCCAGGATTTCGCCTTTCCCCACGGCAAAGCTGATATCGACGTTGGCGGCCACGCCCCCGAACGTCTTGGTCACGCCGTCCACTTCCAAGAAGGCGCTCATGGCCGCGGCCTCACGCCGAACAGGCTGACCAGCCCGGCCGGCCGCGCCAGCGCCACCGCCACGATCAGGCCGCCATAGATCATCAAATCCACCCCCTGCCCGCCGCCCCCGAGGTAGCTGCGCGTCAGTTCGCTTACCGGGATCAGCACCGCCGCCCCCACCAGCGGCCCCCACAGCGTGCCGACACCGCCCAGCACGGCCGGCAGCGCGATCAGGATCGAAAGGTGCCCGGCCAGGATGCTGTCCGGGTCGATGTAGCCGACATATTGCGCGTAGATCGCGCCCCCCATCCCGGTCAGGAACCCGCTGATCGCCGCCGCCGCCATCTTGGACGGGAACACCCGCACCCCCAGGCTGCGCGCAGCCACCACATCGTCGCGCACCGCGCGCCAGGCGAAGCCCCACGCCCGGCCCTCGATCATGAAGGCCGCCACCCAGGTGAGCGCAGCAAAGGCCAGCACCACGAAATGGAACGGCAGCTTGCTGGTTCGGAACTGCAGGTCGATCAGGCTCTCGCCCTTGAACGGCACGTAGATGCCGGTGGCCGCCCCTACCCAGTCCCAGTTGAGGAACAACAAGTAGCCGATCTCGCCGACGACGACGGTCGCGATCGCATAGTAGTGCCCGCTCAGCCGGAAGCACGGCCATCCCACCAACAGCGCGCACAGCCCGCCCACCGCGCCGCCCGCGAACATGCCCAGGGTCGGCGGCACGCCGGCATGCACGAACAGCATCGTGCTGACATAGGCGCCGATGCCCATATACAGCGCATGGCCCAGCGAGATCTGCCCGCAATAGCCGCCGAGGATGTTCCAAGCCTGGCTCAGCCCGGCGAACAGCACCGTGATGATGATGAGGTTTTGCGCATACACGTCGCGGATCGGCAGCGGCAGCACCGCAATCCCCGCCAGCACCGCGCCGCCCACCAGCAACTGCCGCCGCCGCCGGCGCAAGATGGCATTGTCGGGCAGTTCCATCAAATCTTGCCGAACAGCCCGCGCGGCCGGACCATCAGCACCACCAGGTAGACCACGAACATCCCCACCTGCTTGAGGCTGGGCTCCAGCACCAGGGCGGTGATGGCCTCCACCTCGCCGATCACGATGCCCGCCACCAGCGCGCCCAGGATCGACCCGAACCCGCCCAGCGCGACCGTCACATAGGCGATCAGCGCGAAATTGGCGCCGACGTTGGGCGAAACGTAGTAGAAGGCGATCAGCATCACCCCGGCCACGCCCACCGTGGCCGCCCCCAGCCCCCAGCCGAGCGCGAAGATGCGGTCCCGGTCGATGCCGATCAGCGCCACCGCGTCGCGGTCCTCGCGCGTCGCCTCCAGTGCCCGGCCGAACTCCGTGCGGTTGACCAGCATCAGCGCGCCGAACGCCAGCAGGCACACGAGGCTCGCCGCCAGCTGCGGCAGCGGCACGAACACGCCGGCCAGGTTGGCCGTGCGATTGCTCAGCCAGGTGCCGCTCAAGGAGCGGAAATCGCCTCCCCAGATGAACTGCGCCGCCCCGCGGATGAAGATCGCCAGCCCAAAGGTCGCGAAGATCTGCACCATGCCCCGGTTGAACCGCACCCCGAGCGCCCGGGCGATGATGCCCCGGTAGATCGCCACGCCGAGCCCGAACATCAGCACGCACACGATCGGCAGCTGCAGCAAGGGGTCGAGCCCCGTCAGCCCGAAGATGACCACGGCGGCATACATCGCCAGCATCAGCAATTCGCCATGCGCGAAGTTCACCACATCCATCAGCCCGAAGATCAACGACAGCCCGGCCGCGACCAGGGCGTAGATCAGCCCCATCAGCAGCCCGCTCACCAGGGCCTGCGCGGCCAGCTCGGCCGTCACGCGCCGAACCCGCCGCCGCCCGGCGTCTCGATCACGAAGACGTCGCCGGGCCGCAGCTCCGCCCGACTGGTGCCGGACATCGTCTCCATCGTGCCGTCGGCGCGCTCCACCCACTGCCGCCCGGGCAGGCCATCCGCGCCGCCCGCCAGCCCGAATGGCGCCACCTCCCGCCGGCTGGCCACCACGACCAGGGTCATCGGCTCGTGGAAGCGGATGCGCCGCACCGACCCGTCCCCGCCCCGCGCCCGCCCGACGCCGCCGGACCCCCGGCGGATCGCAAATGCCTCGAGCACGACGGGATAGCGCAGCTCCAGCACCTCCGGGTCGGTCATCCGCGTGTTTGTCATGTGCGTCTGGATCGCCGAGGCGCCGGGGCTGTCCGGCCCCGCCCCCATGCCGCCGCAGATGGTCTCGTAGTACTGTCGGGTCGCGTCGCCGAACACCACGTTGTTCATGGTGGCCTGGCTGCAGGCAAGCCGGCCGAGCGCCCCGAACAGGGCGTTGCACGTCGCCTGGCTCACCTCGGTATTGCCCGCCACCACCGCGGCACCCGGCGCCGGCGACAAGAAAGTCCCAGGCGGGATGCGGATCGTGATCGGCTTGAGGCAGCCATCGTTGAGCGGAATGTCCTCGCCCACCAGGCAGCGGAACACGTAGAGCACGACCGCCCGGGTCACCGCCGGGGGCGCGTTGAAATTGCCTGGCCGCTGCGGCCCCGTGCCGGAGAAATCCACCGTGGCCGTGCGCGCGGCGGCGTCCACCGCGACCGCGACCCGCAACGGCGTCCCGTCGTCCATCGTATAGTCGAACGCGCCATCGCCGATCCGGCCGATGACCCGGCGCACGCCCTCCTCCGCATTGTCCATCACATGCCGCATGTAGGCCTTGACCGTGTCCCAGCCGAACTGATGCATGACCCGGGCCAGCTCCTGCACGCCGCGCTCATTGGCCGCCACCTGCGCCTTGATGTCCGCCACGTTCACGTCCGGGCTGCGCGCCGGATAGCGCGCGCCGGCCAGCAGGGCGCGGAACTCCGCCTCGCGGAACACGCCGCCCTCCACCAGCAGGAAATCGTCGATCACCACGCCCTCGTCCTCGAGCCGCGTGCTGTCGGGCGGCGTGCTGCCCGGCGTGGTGCCGCCGATGTCGGCATGGTGCCCGCGGCTGCCCACGAAAAAGCGGATCGCCCGGCCGTCCCCGTCGAACACGGGCGTGATCACCGTGATGTCGGGCAAGTGGGTGCCGCCGTTGAACGGGTTGTTGAGCGCCGCCACGTCCCCGGGCCGCAGCGCCGCGCCGCGGCTGCGCAGCACGGTCTTTACGCTCTCGCCCATGGCGCCGAGGTGCACCGGCACGTGCGGCGCGTTGGCGACCAGGTTGCCCTCGCCATCGAAGATCGCGCAGCTGAAATCCAGCCGCTCCTTGATATTCACGCTCAGCGACGTGTTCTGCAGCACGGCGCCGGTCTGCTCGGCCACGTTCATGAACAGGTTGTTGAACAGCTCTAGCAGCACCGGGTCCGGCCGCGCGCTCCCCGCCTGCACGCGGCTGGGCAAGGGTTCCGTGCGCCGCATCAGCATGTGGTTGCGGGCGGTGACCTCGGCCGCCCAGCCCGGCTCCACCACCGTGGTCGCATTGGCCTCGCGCACCAACGCCGGGCCGGGCAGGCGGTCGCCGGCGCAGAGCGCGGTGCGCTCGAACACGGGCGTGCGGTGCTCCCGCCCGCCGCTCCACATCGCCACGTGGTCCACAGGCGCCAGCGCCGCGCCGTCGCGGGCCGCCAGGGTCGGCTCCTGCACGGCCTCGCCCGCCGCCACGGCCTCGACGGCCACCAGCTCCGCCACCACGGGCCGGTCCGGGGTCGCGAAGCCGAAGCGCGCCCGGTGCGCCGCGGTGAACGCAGCCACGATGCCCGGCGCGTCGGTCAGCGGCACGGGCAGCGCCGCCTCGGTCCCGGCATAGTGGAGGTGCACGGCCTCGCGCACGGACACTGCCGCCGGGTCGGCCCCTTGCGCCAGCAGCGCGGCCCGGGCCGCGTCGCCCAAGCCGGCCGCCACGGCCCGCAACCCCGGCAACGCCGCTTCGCAGAACGCCTGCTCCACGGCCTGCTCGCGCAGCACCGACTGGTCGGCGAGCCCCATCCCGTATGCGGACAGCACACCGGCATAGGGGTGGATGAACACCGTCTCCATGCCCAGCTCGTCCGCCACTAGGCAGGCATGCTGGCCGCCCGCGCCGCCGAAGCATTGCAGGGCGAAGCGCGTCGCGTCGTGGCCCTTCTGCACGCTCACCTGTTTGATCGCGTTGGCCATATTGGCCACGGCCACTCGCAAGAAGCCCTCCGCCGCCGCCCGCGGGTCGGCGTTGCCCATCCGCGCCGCCAATTCGGCAAAGCCCGCCCGGACCACCCCGGCGTCCAACGGCGCGTCCCCCTCCGGGCCAAAGATCGCCGGAAAATGCGCCGGCTGGATCTTGCCGACGCAGACATTCGCGTCGGTCACGGTCAGCGGACCCCCGCGCCGGTAGCAGGCCGGCCCCGGGCTGGCGCCCGCGCTATTCGGCCCCACCCGCACCCGGGCGCCGTCGAAATGCAGGATGCTGCCGCCGCCGGCCGCGACCGTGTTGATCGCCATCATCGGCGCGCGCATCCGCACGCCCGCCACCTCGGTCTCGAACGCGCGCTCGAAGGCGCCGTCATACAGCGCCACGTCGGTGCTGGTGCCGCCCATATCGAAGCCGATTATCCGGTCGAGCCCCGCCATGCCAGCCGTCCGCGCGGCGCCCACGATGCCGCCAGCCGGGCCCGACAGGATGGCGTCCTTGCCCTGAAACCGGTCGGCCTGCGCCAGCCCGCCGTTGCTCTGCATGAAATACAGCCGCACGCCGTCCAGCTCGCCCGCTACCTGCTCCACATAGCGGCGCAGGATCGGCGAGAGGTACGCGTCCACCACCGTCGTGTCGCCGCGCGGCACCAGGCGCAGTAAGGGGCTGACCGCATGGCTCGCCGACACCTGGCCGAACCCCGCCTCGCGGGCCAGTTCGGCCAGCCGGCGCTCCATCGCCGGAAACTTCCAGGCATGGATCAAGGCAATGGCGCAGGCCTCGAGCCCGCCCGCCCGGGCCGCCGCGAAGGCCGCGCGCGCGCCCGCCTCGTCCAGCGTCTCCAGCTCGGCGCCGTCGATTCCCACCCGGCCGTCGACCTCCGCCACCCGCTCGTACAACAGCGTCGGCAGCGTGACGTGCAGGTCGAACAGCCGCGGCCGGGCCTGGTTGCCGATGCGCAACAGGTCGCCGAAGCCGCGGTTCACCACCAGCAGCGTGCGCTCGCCCTTGCGCTCCAGCAGCGCATTGGTCGCGACCGTCGTGCCCATCTTCACCTGGTCCACAAGCCCGGCCGGGATCGGCTGCGCCGCGTCCAGACCCAGCACCAGCCGGATGCCGGCAAGGGCCGCGTCGCGATATCGGCCCGGGTTCTCACTGAGCAGCTTATGGGTGGAAAGCGCCCCGTCCGGCGCACGGGCCACGATATCGGTGAAGGTGCCGCCGCGATCGATCCAAAACTGCCAGCCCCGGCTCACAGGCTGCCCTGCCCATCCCGCATCATGCATCTCCGTCCACCCGTCCCACAGTCGGGCAGCGCGCAGGCGCTGGCAAACCCTGATTGGGGAGGCTGTCGCCGCTGCCTGGCCGGAGAAGCAATCGTTGCAGACCTGGTCTGGTTGGAACTACCATGGAGGCATGACGAAATCCGCGATTGATGCCTGGGTGTCCGCAACCTTCCAGGTTGACCTGGAGGCCTACCCGGCTCAACCGGCCTCGGCGATCTCGGGCGGATCGAACGAGGCCGCCTCCGGCGCGTCCGACGGCCTCACCATCCCCGGTGTGCCGTTCCCGATCCCTACCCCGGACCCGAGAAAGCACAGCATCGTCAATGGCAAGCTGC